>LKMJ01000324.1_pt1 | contig 34421 bp, 32 predicted proteins | sample 643391 | NCBI WGS metagenome assembly LKMJ01 (sample SAMN04112250, study PRJNA286221) | soda lake metagenome | biome: soda lake; feature: Kulunda Steppe; material: water; isolation source: sample PL-Br10 brine of Picturesque Lake | place: Russia: Kulunda steppe | collected 2010-07 | reverse complement strand
TTCGTTCGAAGTTTCGTTCGAAGTTTCGTTCGAAGTTTCGTTCGAAGTTTCGTTCGAAGCGGTTTTCGACACTTGACGCGTCCTACATTTGCGGGATCACGCTCCAACACAAATTCGTGCGTAAGAGTATAGCCGCTCATCATGCAATCCATCCTGGTGTTCTTGCTGTTCGTAGGCGTCTTCTTGTTGGTGCATGGCGTGTACGAGGAAAAGTTCAGATCCCTCGAACACAACGTTCGCGTGGAGTACAGGTTCCTGCCCAGGACGTACTATGAGGAGCAGCTTGCAAACACGGACGTGTCGGGCAAGTTCAAAAACATGTTTGAAAAGTCGTCGCCGTGGCAAAACAGGGATATGGACTGACCAATCATCTTCAATATATCTAATTACGGACGAACTTAGCTTCTGTATCAGAGCTGTGTCTTTTTTCCTGGCTCGGTGCGGCTGCATCGAGTAAAAAAAATCTCTACGTCGTTCATCCAATACCAGCTATACGATCGATCTAGAGCAGATATGTTGACGGCATTGTTGCCGGCATCCGTAAAGAATTGCACCGAAGCTTTCCTGTCTCGCGCCACGCAGTGGAGGAGTAACGACGTCTTGTTGAGCGCGCTGATGGGCGCGTTGGCCGTTTTGGTGGTGTATCTTTCTCGTCCGTCTTCTTCCAAGTTAGATGACGTCGTCGACGACGAATACGAAGACGGAAAACCTAGATCGGCCGCATACAGGGAGATGAAGGCCCGTATCATGCAAGCCCGGCGCGAAGATATGCGCAACCGCTCCCGAGGGAGCTGGTTTGCTTACGTCGCGACATTCTTCGTCGTCACCTCCTGCGTGTACGTTGCGCTATCCTACTTGATTGCTCGAAGAGGGGGTGGTGCCCTGGATTATCGTTCTGGCACGGGCTCACAGCAGGCTGGGGGCGGAGATGGGGCTTTTGTCTCAGATGTTCAAGATTCAGTAGGGGGGAGAATTAGCGGCAGTGGTGATTGTGACGGCAACATGGAGGACGTGCTCATGTATATCAGTACGGATAAGCCAGCCTTTTGAACGTCGTCGTCATAAAGCCTGTCCGGATAATATATATATAAACCTCTACCATCTGTTTTTTATTCACCGATCGGGAAGGAGTGTATTGTCGAGGGATGACTACTCCTGACACGACGGACGCGACTGTAAAGAGCCCCAACCTCGGAGACCGGCCTCCCTATCCGACGAGGTACCGAAAGGCGCTCGTGCAGCGCATCTCGGCTCTGGGCACGACCGCGCACGAGGAGATTTTTCGCAAGATCAAATGTCATGGCATAGACCATACGCAAAACAAGAATGGCATGTTCATCAATTTGTCCGTAGTTAGCAACGAGCTGATTGACGAGATCAGCGCCTTCGTGGACTACTGCGTAGATAACGACCGCGATTTAGAAGAGTACGATAAACGGCTCAACGAGTGTAAGCTCAACAACCGGTTCGAGGAGTTGCCTTCGCACTGCGACAAGCGCGAAAACGTGGAAGAAGAGACAGAATCGGCTTACGAAACGAATGATCACATACCTACGGCTTTGTTACCGCGAGATCAGAAACAGCGTTTGAAAGATTCGCAAGATTCCACCCCAAAAATTCAGCCGTCTAAAGACGGTGTTTCGGTCGGAACTGCAACATCATCCGGAGCTACGACTCAGCTATCGCGTCAGAACACGGCCGCCGTACGAGATGGCGAAATTAATGGCGAATCTTCTCGAGCGGCAGATGCCAGCGTCAACGACGCAACTCCGTCATTGCCCGCCGACCCGGATTGTATGCTGCGCCTGCGCGCCATCATGCCCATCGACGTGGACAAGGCGCTCGCGCTCAGCAAGAAACGGTCGTCCACCAAGTTCCACAACGCGAAAAAACGGTTCGCCAAGAAGAAGACGACCGCAAACGATCGCAAGATATACGGCGCATCCGAGAATGACATCATGAACGAGTTGCACCTCGAGGAGTACCCCATCTCGTGACCGTCGGTCTGAACTGGTCTGAACTGGTCTGAACTCGACTGGACTGGTAGTTCGACCTAGAGAGTGCTTGTCCTTCCGAACCTCGCGATGCGCTTGGCAAAGGTGTTATCGTTGCTGTCCGTCCAGTGCTTGACGAACTCGAGCTCTTCGTTCTCGTTGATGCGGAGACCGTAAGCAACGTCCGTACCATCGTCCTTATAAGCCGCAAGTTTGAAACTCCCGCCGCGCAACTCCCAGTAGGCTTCAGTGTCTATACCGTCCCTCGTAAGCATTCCGTCGATACCCTCTTGGTTGTAGTGCCACTTGAGCGACTTTTGGTACTTGTCCTGGATCTCCTCCAAGTTGGAGTCAACGCCTTCGGGGTAGCCGGTCACGATAATACCCGCTTTATCGTTGTCATCGCCGTCGTTGATCTCGGTGTCATCGTCGCCAGGTGCGGCCAGCCTGATGGTCTTGTCCTGGATCTCGAGCTGCGTCTCGGTGGCGGTGATACTGTTGATCGTGCCCTGCACGTCGAGGTTGCCGTTCAAGACGAGCCTGTCCTTGAGCACGCTCAGCACCTTGTCGCTGTCGAAGTAAAAGTTGAACGCGCCCGACTCGATGGTGTCGTACACGAACTTGTCCGCACGCGCTTTGTAGGTGTTGTCGTTGCTCAGACTCACCATCGCGTCGCCTCCGGAACCGCGCTGGAGCGTCACGCTTCCCGCTCCCTCGAATACCGCCTTATCGGTCGTCTCGATCACCACGCTGTCGGTGCCGCTGATGGCGACGTTACTGGATGCGTCGATGTCCGTCGTCCTTCCGCTCGTGATGGTCACGTCGTTGTTCGCAAACAATTTGGCGTCGTTTGCAGAAGCGTCCAGCGTGAACGTTACGTTACTATCCGCGGCACGGATAGACGCGTTAGACGTAGACACCACCTCAAAGTCGTTGTTTGCGGTCACGTTGACGTCGTTGTTCGCAAACAGCCGTGCGTCGTTGCCGGACGAGTCCAGCGTAAAAGTCACGTTGCTTTCCGCGGCGTTGAAAGCCATGCTCGACCTGGATACGAGGTCCAGGTCGTTGCTGGCCGTGACGTGCACGTTGCTGTTGGCGAACGCCAGGAGCGCGTGGTTGTCGTAATCGAGCTCGATCCACACGTTATCTCCGGCGTTCAAACGGATGTCGTTACTGGCGGAGATGTCGATGTTGTTCTCCGCGAACAGCGTCATGTCGTTGCTGCTGTACAGGGTCGTGTCGTTCGAAGACGACATCACGATGTCTCCCTCTGGAGTGAGCGTGATATTGGCGCCATCTCCGGAGCTCAGAATGAGCTCGCCGTCGGGGTTGAGCTCCATGTTGGATCCCGACTCGAAGTTGACGCCGTTAGGGGCGTTCAGGAAGATCTGGTTGGACGCGGTGATCGTTACGTTGCTGTTCTCGGCGTCCATGAAGATGCTGGCATTGCTATCGCCCAGCGAGATCTTGAGGCTCTCATCCGGCACGGTCGAGAGGTAGGTCAGGTTCGAGGTTTCTTTGTCCCTGCCGAGATTTACGGTATGGACGTCGTCGACGGTGAACGCGATCAAACCGGACGACGCTACTTCGAATGCCGTAAGGTTTTTACCGTAAACTCTAGGCAAGTTCAGCGGTCCGAAGACCGCCTGAAACTCGTTTTCGGGATACTCATCGTTGGGCGAGGGTCCCTCGACGTAGTCGACGTCGTAAGAACTATCTCCCGCTAAAACGGAATAGTTCGACATCGGATCAAGAGTAGGTTATGGGGTGGTGTTCTTCAGTGCGGGTGAGAAAAAAAACGGAGCGATCGGCGGATTTCGAACCTTGGATAGATCTTTTCGCGCGGTGCCGCAAGCAAGCGTATCCGCTCTCACGAGATAAATTAAGGATGACCGCCGCGTTCGCGTTCCGATTCCTCTATAGTATGAAGCGAAGGAAAAAAATGTTGCCGAAATCGTGGCCAGTCGTCAGACAGCCGCGAATAAATGACCAATCTGTCAACAGCTATAGTAAGCGGTAATAAATTCCGTTTGAAATGGTATAAGGCGAAGGTATATATTTTCGCACGTTACTTAAAAAAAGCGCGAGAAATGCACGGCGGTCATCGGGGTACCGAGCATACTTACGACGTGCGCGCAATCGCAGCGCCGGGTGAACCGAGTGTGGGTACACTAAGACGCGGCTCGGTGCGAGATCCAACTCTCTCTCTCGAGACGATTACGACTCGTGTCCGTGGTTATGGTCATAAACGAGCCGCGGAAAATGCGTTCCACAAACTGCGGAGGAAACTAACGTCGTTCGCTCACTCGTCCGACGTCATGTTCTTACAGACGCGCCCAGTTCCTAGTCCTGTTCCGAAGCCGAGGTGCGAGGCACGCACGAAAGGTGAAGAAAAGGACACATCTCGCTCGACGAGGACGAGGACAAAATGGTACGCATACTCATTCTCGCGGAACAGCATGGTTCCGACGTCCGCACGCAATGTCGCTTCGATCTCGGGTGCGGGAAAAGGGGGCGCGGGAGAAACATTGCAGAGTAAAACCGATGGTTACGGATGCGACAACATGCCGGTGATTCGACAGTTTTCTGGCACGTGTTGGTTCAATGCGATTCTCACGTGCTTCGTTCAGAGCAAACGCATGATCGAACTGCTGGAGACGAAGAGGAAAACGTGGAGAAAGGGGGGTAAAGCGTCCGCGCCACTGTATAAATCCATCAAGAACATGATGGAATGGACTCCCCGACGACCGTATGCGCCGAAATTCTTCCACCCCGACGATTTTTTGATAAAATTGAACAATTTGTTCGGTGTCGGAGATCTCCCGGATTGCCACCAAGGGGGAAACGTTCGTGACACTTTACACGCTTGCGAACTCTTATTCAGACTTTTGAATGTACAAGGAGATACGATCCGTAAATTCACGCTAGAGGACTTCCCGGAGGAAGGAGACGCACCTGAAGGCGAAGTCGTCGTCATAAAAAGCTCTGCTATGCTTGATAGGGATCAACTTTATGACGTGATAGAGGGAGAAAACTTCCCCGAAGACTCCAGAGATTCGCAAATCATGAAAATTGAAATATCCATCAGGCACCTGTCGCACAAGCTCGCGATGGAAGAAGATCCCGATCCCGAGGTACTCGACATTCGCGGGAAACGATTTTTCAAAGATGCCGCTATATTCGGAAACTCGGATCACGCTGTCGCAGGCGTGACTTGCAGAGAGAACGGAAAACGATACCTAGTAAATACCGCCACCGAGAGATGGATCGAGTTCGACTGGCTGCGCAGTCCGTATTTTGTATGGGATGATGAAGATGACGGCATCACACCTACCTTTCCGGTCGATGTTCTCGAGGGAAGGCACCCAGACGTTCCTTTGGAGTCTATGTATTTTATGAGAGTATACGTATGCGTCTCGATGGCGTCTCTGACGACGACGGTTCCCTCGATTTCAAACGACGACGGTCGGCAGAACAGGAGCGACAACAGCGACAGCCAGGTGCAGGATGGGATGGTGGATTTATTTTGTCCCTCCCGGTTTTCAGACGTTTGTCCGAATTGCGCGCCTCACTGTCGAAGAATGATGCAATCGTCCGAAACACTGCACCTTTCGAGTATTCGATGGCCTTCGCGTTTTTACTCGAGCAAGTTCGGATACTTGCACGCGTTGGTACGTAATTTTGATCAGTTTGCCAATGCACAACAGCACGACGTCTGGTACGATACGGTAGTGAACGTGCTACGTTTCCGCACCGACGTCGAAAACAAGTTACGTAGAAGTCGAATCTCACAGAGCAATTCTGATGGAGATTTCCAAAGGTTGGCAAAATTACGGAAGAGCGTGCAAGAAATACAAACCATCGTCTCTGAACATCGCATCAAAGATGCCAAAGATCAGTCTGCCGTTAGAAATCTTGCCACAAATCTAAAGTCCTACATGGACCGCCCCTCTGGTTTCGACCACAATCGCACGCGTCAGCAAAATAGCGGCTCTAATGATAGCAGATGATGATATCGAGATGCGCTCGTTTTTCAACACCATGACGACTAGTGAAGAATTGTTTAGTCCTTATTGTTCACGGGTCGTAGCGACCACGCTCCAGAACGGAGCTCGTTCAAGAACGGGAATGTGTTGTGGGGCTCGAACCGTTTCGTCGTTGTCGCTTTTGAAGAGCCACCACCATCGCCCTCCTCCTGTCCTCCACTGTGTGCACCCGACGCATCTTTTATCGAGCGCAGTCTCCTCTTGGCGCCGAGGATCTCTCCCAGAGTCGGCACAGGAGGCCCAGATCTCGCCGCCCCGGCTTTCGAGGATTTCGCGGACGACGTTTCTGTTTCTTGTTCATCACCGGCGCCGGCGCTCTTCCCCGACCCGTTTCCGGGAGCTCTTTTCAGCGAAAACATACCCGACGCGATCTGAGATAGCGCAGCGAACATTCCGCCACCACCTCCTTTTTTTGGCTTTTCTTCTTCCGGAGTGGTCGTCGCCTTGGGATCGACGTAGCCATCCATCTTCATGCAATTCTGTACGGCGGACATTGGGACGCCCGCCTTGATCATCCGATTGTACTTGTCGCCCAACCCTCCCGAGGGGAACGGTAATGCTCCTCCAAAGTTAGGCTTCGGAGGAGGAGGTCTAGGAGGCGGTGGAGGAGGCGGTGGAGGAGGTTTTCCTGGAACAGTCCGTGAAGAAGGAAGCGGAGGAGGAGGAGGAGGCGGAGGCAACCGGACGTCCTCGAACCGTCGCAGCTGCAGCAACCTGCACTCTACCCCGTACGAAGATTGGGACGCCCAAACGTACTCGACGCTGAATAATGCGGTCACAAGATCGTTGCGCAAGAGGTTCTCCTGTGCTACGGGAGAGCGTTCGACGTCGAACACCGATACGCTCCCGCGCACGTTTTTGAGACGCATTCTGACCACTGATCCCAAAGGGTCGTCCTGTTCCCAGCACACCGAGCCCACGCGATTCTTGCCTTCGAACTCTCTGGGAAACGCGTGGGACGCCCTGTCTATCACCCGCGACATAACGCCATCTAAGCGGCGATAAAAATCGCGGTGTATCTGTTTCGAGCCGCACAGCTTGGCGCAGCAGTACTCTTGGACGCCCCGTTCCTCTAATTCCAGGGCGGAAGAAAGGACGAAGGGGGGCGTCTGCACGACCAGACGCCTCCCTTCGTAAAACACGTTGAACACCACCGAGTACGCGTTCAGTCGAACCGGCTTTTTGACACGCAGCTCGGAATCCCGGAGTTCTTCGTGCTTGACGACGATGACCCCGTGCACCATCGCGCGCGCGGTAACTTGATCATCCGTTCACTAGTTTAGTTTATGTATGATCGATCCGTCGTGGTCATGCGTCAGAGGATCTCCATCAGGTACGTGCAGTTCTGCAGGTCATACTTCCCCCTCATGAACTCCACGATCAGGAACTGAGCCGCCCGTCACACTGCGTACTGTATGCAGCATACATGACAGCACCAGTGAAAAAATTCAGGGCGCGTCGTCTGCCTGAGTCGGTCACAGAGACAACGAGGAACCATGTGCTATTGCCGCACCCATGACAACGGAAACGAGCAGATGCTGCACGTCTTTCTCGTCCCGAATGAGATGCGCGACGTGCAGCGCGTGCTGAGCGACATTTCTGAGTCGACGGGCATCAGCGAAGGGTTCGTGCTAGGCCGACTGGCAGAATGAGCTTTTCTTTCCATTTACGAAAAAAAGAAAGGAAATAAAACGACGGGAGCGTAGCAGGTAGCCAGCCATATGCACCCACATAGCGAGCGAACAAAGAAGCAAGAAATGACCGGTACGGCTTGCCCGGCGTTTCGAAAAATAGTGTTCGACGATCTGGAACCGGATAAGGTCTACCACGAGCTCGCGCGAGCTACTCCTCTGGAACACGTAGCGCGCGGCAGACAGGGTGGAATCATCGTCGACGTCGATCCTGACGGAAAAGTGCCGCTTCTTAGGAGCACGGCAAAATTTACGCGCCCAGCGCATTCCTTTTGCCCCTTGCACCGCGAAATCGCCAGGCGCATAGCCGACAAAATAGCCGATAAGGATGATGACGTGGCGATGGCAGGGAAAAGGCTCCCGTCGGCGAAGTTCAACAACGCTTTGGTCGAGATCTACGATTCGCGCTACCGGAACATGGGGTTCCATAGCGACCAGGCGCTCGATATGGCACCGGACTCGTACATCGCGCTCTTTTCTTGTTACGGCGAAGGAGAAAAAAAGGAACCGCCGCGCAAGCTGGTCGTCAAGCGCAAGAAGAAAGACGCAGAAGAAGAAGACGTCGATGACGAGGAGGCGCACGTCACCCTCGAAGACAGGTCGGTCGTCTTCTTTTCGGACGCGACCAATCGGAGGTACCTCCATAAGATCGTCCTGGATGAACCCGAAGAACGCGAAGATCGTGAACGCGACCATAATAAAAGAAGCCGCAAATGGCTGGGCGTCACGTTTCGGCTCTCCAAGACCCGCGTATCATATGACGCGTACGATACGACGACGTTGCCGTTGTTGCAGCACCTGAACGCGCCTCTCCACCTGGCGAACGATAACGAAGCGCGGCAATTTTACGCGCACAGATCACGCGAAAATCGAGAGACGACGGAAGACGTATACCGGAGCATGTACGGCAGCGCACGCTACACGCTCAGCCCCGGCGATCTGCTGCCGCCTCTCGTTCGGGGGAAGGAGGGAAGCGGTGATCAACTGGGTTGAATCATTTACGCGTCGACGATCATCCATCCAGGTACGGCTTCGACGGCCAAGCTGTCACGGTATTGCATGACTCCGAACAGACCTCCGCACATCAGCATATCGCGCTCCATTCCGTAGTAATTCCAAACGAACGGCATCTTGTTGATGCAACTCGGAAAAGCGTTCGGTTCTTCTCCCTTCTCCTCGTCGTCGTCTTCGTCGTCGTTCTCCTCGAATCGTTTAGAGGAATTTCTGTCGTCCATAGCTTGCATCTGAAAAGAGTTGAGCACGTGCGCGATGTAGGCGGGGTCGCGATAGAGCGTGGGATCCCCTTCTCGCGCGCGCTGTTCCCATCCGCTATTTTCGTGTCTATTGTTGTCCGCCGTACCTGTGCCGAATTCCGACGATGTCGCGACCATATTCGAGAATTCGCCAGGCTTGTCCGAGGCTTGCCAGTTGGGACGACCGTTGTTGAGGTAGCCCACGAAGCACGCCAGCCAGCCGGAGATGTCGAGCAATCTGCCAGAGCTTTGGACGCCCTTCTTTTTGATCGCCGCGCTCCAGAAGGCCCTGCTCTCCGGGGAAGAGAGCTCGGCTTCGGAGGCGTCGTAAGCCTCGACGATGCGGGCCAGAATGTTTTGCATCTTGGCCTTCCACGCCTGCAGGTCAAGTGGCTTGTACGAGGAAGCCTTTCGCGTCCTTTTGCGGCTAACGCTTTCGGGAGGAAAGGCGTCCAATAGATCTCCTATCGCCTTCGAAAGAAGAATCCAATCCGCGCGCGTGCCCTTCAGGTACACGTTCGGTATGCCGCACCTCGTATAGACGGTGTACTTAAAAAAGTGTTGCAATGCATCGGCCAAGCCGGCGACGGTTGCCATGCGAGCCGCAGGTGTCGTGGTCGAGAACTTGACGCTCAAAGCCCTCGCCAAGGCGTCGTTGCCGTTGTTTTGGATGTGCTCCTTCATTCCATTTACAAAGAGCGGCATCGTCTTCTCCCACTCTTCGGCGATCTTGGTAGTGTACAGATCGCCGACTTCGCGCCCATCGCCCTTCATGTGAATGCCGCGAAGACTGTCGTTTCGGATTTTGAGGCTGACCTTGTGGCCCTTGCCGGTCACGACGTTCCCCTCTCGCGCGTCAACGTACGTATTCACGTGATGCGCGACGCCTTGCACTACGGAGAGCCACAGAGCGTCCGGAGACAGGACCAGGGGCAGGTGGTGCGCGAAGGCCAGGTAGGCGGATTTCAACAAGGGGTGCGCGAGCTGGGCCATGGGGCCCGACAGCGCGTCGCCAGGGTCTTTGATCAGAGATCGCGTGTCGTCGTCATCGCCGTCGCCGATTTTGAAGGCTTGTACAGATTTATAGGAGGATTTTGAAGCGTAAATCGAAGCCAGTTCCGCTACGACAGACTTGGCGGATCGTGTTTCGTAGACGCGACTTCTGTCGACGTTTACTCTGTCGGCGGGAACCGCCAATTGGAATTTCTTTATCGCTTATTACGAGTTCATGTACGGATAAGCTTTAGGTACGTAAACAGAAAGGGAATGCGTGCTACACTACACCGTTCGATCAGTATACTGCACCATGCACGGCTTCATATAGTCTCCCGCGTTCATACTAAACGCCATACGGCGACTAGGGTAGCGGACGCGATCCGTCGTAGCGTTCTCGCACAAATACAAGCCTTTGAGATCCGTGGCGTCTTGGGGCGTCACGCTATGGAGAGGCGTCCAATTTCCGTCTGTGCCTTGAATATGCGTTTTGCCGTTTCTAAAAACGGCGTCCATAGCGGAACATCTCACGACATACCCCATGCGCGTCGGCGTCATCTCTACGGGAAGCCCAGACGGACGGATCTCGTGCGTGTAAAGCCTATTTGTCCGCAACGGAACGATGAATACGGACCCCGGATACAGCGTGACCTTGAACTCTTCTACCAGCGTCGGGTCCTCCTTGTGCGCGACGTTCTTGTTTTTGAGACGGAACACGATCGACGTCAACATCGATGACGACGCTTTCGGCGTCTTGGAAGAGGATGATGACCCGTTATTACCGCGATACAGTACGTCGAACGCGTCGTCTTCGCTCCGACATGTCTTTCGAATCGCGCGGTCGTTCGAATCGAAATCGTAAAACGTCACGAAAGCGATGACGCCCTCCTCGGGCATGTCTTTGGTCTTGTCCGAGTGCGCTTTGATGGCGGCTTTCCGTTCTTTTCCGTCTTCTCCGCGGCGATTGTGATAGATTTGGGCCAAGACGTGGTTCGGGTCGAAAGGCAGACGGAATAAGGGCTGTCCGTTTTTTTTGACCGCACCTACGACCTCGTCGTCCACCTCGGCGAAACTTTCCGTCGGACCGTCCAGGTTGCTCGAGCACCTCAACAGGTGAAAACGGATTTCGTCCTCATTTTCTGCGTCGTAATGTGCTCGGGAGATGTAAACCCCCGTCCGCAGCGCCTTGGCGTCAGACTTGTTAGATTCCGTCAGGGTCTGGAAATTGTGTCGCGCGCAAATCCGGCTGAAATAAGATTGGGGATCGGAATATAAGCCTCGAAAATAAACGCCTAAGCCGTGAATAGATACGGGTACCTGACCCAGACCGACGCTCTCGACCGTATCGATTGCACCGACTTCATCCGTTCGCGTAGTCGATAATTCGCGGATAGCGTAAACACGATCGGCTTGCCATTTATCGCGTACCACGGCGTTCCATCTAATCGCGTCTCCTGTCAAGTAAACGCACGAAAAAGGTGGTCGTGCACGTCCATCGAGATCGGCTTGATCCGTGATGACGACTCCACAAAAGTTCCGCTTGAGAAACAGGAGCTCGTTGAGTAGCGCTTGAGGGAGCGAAGCGCCGACGTCGTCGCGGTCTATGCAAACCAAAACGTGAGCGTCATCGCGGATGTCGTTTTCGACCATCTCCGCTTTCTTTGGTAAAAAACAACGGAGATCTCTTTATACTTTGCTATGTATCCGTTTTTGTCGAGGATGACGGAGCACCCAGCGTGACACCTATCTCTACTTGATCCCGTGCACACTGTTCGCTGAGCAATCGGTCGAAGTCTATTTTAGAGGGGTGGTACTTGCACTCCGTGTGGACTTTGACGATTCGCCACACGATGCGTGTCAGGAAGTCGATGTATTCGGACAACCCCCTGCCGACAACATATAGATCCGTATCTTTCCAAACGTCCACCGCAGCACGCGGGGACACGCATGTGCGTATAATTGTAACGTCCGACGCAAGCCTCGTGCACGTTCGGAGCAGAGGCTTGAGATCGCAACAGCACCGGTTCGCGTCTAGCGACGCTCCGTTGCTCAGAAACCTGCATATCGTCATCTGTTGCTCCTGCTTTACGGACTCAAACAATGCGGCATGCAACAGTTCGGCGCCCTTCGTGTACGAGTGGGAGATGGAATCTGGGAGCGCGTCGTAAACGTCCTGTGCACCTTCACGGTGTTCGTATACAAAGTACATCGTGTCGTCACCGTCGTCATCATCGCTCGTGAGTGTGATGCCGTCTCCGAACCACATGCGCGTCAGCAGCATCAGAGCCGCGACAACGTCATCGTACGGAAGGCGATTGGTCTTGACGAAGCAAGTATAATATCCCGTTTGTAGTGGAGAAGGCGTGAAAGGGTGGTAAATGCCCGCTTCCTGGTGAGAGAACAGGGGGACGAGGTGAATACTTTCACACGTATGGTCTTCGTCACTCCCCCCGACTTCAACCAAGTCGCGTCTCGCCGAGAAAATGATGGGATAATGGCGATCCGCGTAGGATAACAGAACACGGCAGATGTTCACAAAATCTTGCGGAAATTCGTGCCTAAATTCCGGATGCACAGATGCCGAGTCTACTGTCATGTACCTGGTGAACCCCATCGTCGTTCTTTCGAACAGTACTCACTCAGCAGTAAAGTAATTTCCGTGTGATTCCGCTTCCGTTCAATTTTTTTTTGGTCGTGGCACGAGAGATCACATTACACAGAAGAAAGAAGTCGGCTATTGTATGTCGACTTCCGAGAGACGGATGATTTCCCGGGTCGACTTTTCGTCGTCGCCCAGGTCGTAGGTCTGCCACTCCAGCAGGTTGTCCAGCGCGAACACCTCCAGCGTCGTCGTCTTCCCGGTCAGGACGTCCTGCAAGCAGTTCGGCCGCGCCCAGCCGAGCGCGTACATCAGACCGAGGGCCCCCCTCGGACTCAGGCACGCAGCTTCCCCGACGAACGAGGCTCCGAAAGTCGCGAAGAACGCGCCGACCGAACATCCCTTGAGCGTCGCGCAGACGCTGCGATTCTGACGGGCCACCATTTTTGCGAGCTCGCGGTCATCCAGACGTTTGCAGTCCATGCAGTCATGAAGCCAAGACGACTCACCGTTTTGGACAGGCAGTATCCGGCCGATGATTTTGCCTCTGTAGACGTATTCTTCCGCGACATAAAATACTACGGGAGGTAAATCCTCTTCCTGATTACCGGTCGAACTCGTCGTTCGCGACGAGGACATGCCATCCATCAATTCCGCGCCCAGTGCACGAGCGCCGGGGTCGTAAAGGAAGTGGCGCAGCAACGGCTGCGAAACGCACTCGACCCTCCACGTCAGGTAAAAACTGTGCGCCACGTCCCTGAGCATGAACAGCAGGCGCGCCAGCGCTCCTCCTTGCGTTTGCATGACGATCCCCGTAAAAATTCGCGGAGATCGCGTCCCTCGTAGCCGGGTATGTTGTTCCGTTTCAGTTAATATGCACGTCTTCCTGTATAACACGGGATGTTTCGAGTCGTCACCATACAAGGCTCGGGTCCACGTCCATGACGCGAAGGCGTGCAGGGAGGAGGCCCAGTTGCACGCGCGCGCGTAGCACAAAAAGACGCGACGATACGCTGTCGCGAATACCGACATCTCGGTCTGACCCTAATATATATACTCGCGCGCCCTGCCACCCACCCAGCGTTCTTTATGTACATATAAGATGGAATCGCGTCGACATCGTCAAGAAAAAATCTAAAGTCAAAAACATGGTAGCTCCGCCATCGAAACAAAAGTTCGGGCCCGTGCAATCCGGATATTCGCCTGCCATGGGTCTGAGATCGCGCTTGCCCGCCGATCCGGCGTCGGAAGTCGCGGCCGCCCTCAAAAAGAAGGCTCCGCCCCCCCACCAGAGGACGCTGGACCTGGAACACATGCGCATCATGCAGCAGTTCGAGGCCCGCGAGGCCGAGATGCGTTCTATGCGGGAAGAGGTATCTCGCAAGCGACAAGAGGTGGACGGTCTCGAAGCCAAGGGCCGGGCCAACCTCGACGACGCGGAATTCGACCGGCTCATGGTCTTCCGCGATGACATAGCGTCCCTGGAGTCCCAGATCGCCACGTACGCGGACGAAGCGAACGAGGTCAACTACCTCGTCAACACGGGCGACATCCTTTTCAAGTACTACGACGTAGTCGAAAACGGTTTGTCTAACGGCAACGAAGAGGGGAACAAATTATACGGTGGCGACTTATCCGCATCTAAGAGCGCCGCACCTGCTGGCGCTTACAAACGCACACAGGGATCACACGGATCGCACGCCGGAGGAGGAGCGAACGGCGGCGGATCCATTCTGCGCTACTTCACGAATCCCGGCAAAATCGCCGCCACGAACGACGAAACAGGCTCCGAAGATCGTGATGGGTTCGATACGACGACGGCGACGTGCCCCTGGCCGAACGCGCGCCATGGTAACCCTCATGTCCGCCATAACCACAACGGCTGGTCCGGAGACGACCGGGCCACGCTGCTCGACAAGTACATGTCGTGCATAGACAGCAACTACGTCAAGAACGGCTCTTGTCCAGCGCTCTTCGAGGACACCAACAGGTGTCCGCACTGTGGGAGCGAGCGCCGCGTCGTCATGTTACACGACGGCTGCGTTTACTGCAGCGACTGCTTCACGCAGGAGTACATCCTGATCGACCACGAGAAGCCGTCTTACAAAGACCCGCCAAAGGAGATCATCTACTACGCCTACAAGCGCATCAACCACTTCAACGAGTGGCTGAACCAGATCCAGGGCAAGGAGACCACCGAGATCCCGGACGACGTGTACGACCGCATCCTCCTCGAGATCAAGAAGGAGAAGATCACCAACATGGCGGTCCTGAACAAGGAGAAGGTCAAGGCCATCCTCAAGAAGCTGCGCATCAATAAGTACTACGAGCACGTAGCCCACATCATCTTCCGTCTAAACGGTATTCCCGTGCCTCACATGTCGCCAGAGCTCGAGGAACGGCTTCGCCAGATGTTCTGCCAGATCCAGGTGCCGTTCTTGCGTTACGCGCCCCCGGAGCGCAAGAACTTCTTGTCCTACAGCTACGTGCTGCACAAGTTCATGCAGCTGCTCGAAAAGGACGAGTACCTGCCTTCGTTCCCGCTCCTAAAATCTAGGGAAAAGCTGCACCAGCAGGACGTGATCTGGCAAAAGATATGCCACGACCTGGGTTGGGCCTTCTATAAAAGCATCTAGGCCGCTCATACAGCTCGTACAAAGAACTATGCTATCCTTCTTTGCCGCAAATAATATACATTTATAAATATATCACACGGATGGTCTTGAGAAAAGGAGGGCGCTTCAAAGCCGCGGACGATAAATTGTTGGGAAGGGGGAAAAAAGGCGCCGCTTACCTGGCCACCAAGCTCGGAGACGACGAATACCGGGACATAATACTCTATCCGTATAATGGAAGAAACGAACCGCTATCGGAAGGACTGACCGGACAAGAATTGTTGGAAGCCTTGAAATCGAGCGTGCCCGACGAGAGTGTCGACGCCTTTTTCGCGGTGAAACGCTTCACCCAAATGAAACCCTTTACGGACGAGTACGATATGCTGATGAAGGTGGTCCACCACATCGACATCAAACACAACAGCTGGGCTCGTATGAATGGCAGAAAAGCAGGCTCGGAAAAACCGTCGACGCACATGGCGATCCCAGACACGTCCAAGACGGGAGGGACGTTCGCGTTCTACAACCCGGACGCGAACATTTACCTCATCCTCAATGAACGCGGTTCGGATACTCTGTCGCAGAAGATAGAGACGGGAGGACGCGAAAGCATCGACCTCCCGAAACTGTTTTGCGACATGATCCACACGCTGTACGTGCTGAATTTTCCGGACCCTCCCGTGATCCACGCGGATGTAAAACCGGACAACATCATGTGGTTCGAGGCATCCAAGCGATACAAGCTGATCGATTGGGAAAGCGCCATGGAAATGGACGAGAACAAGAAAAAGGAAATCGCCAACAGGAAAGGCGGAGTAAAGTTCACGTCCAACGCCTTTTTGCCGATGTTTCAGTCGTTTTACGGATCCATGTTAGACAAAGCCGTCAAGGCATGGTGGCTCATTGACATGAGGGCCGGGAAATACGTCGCAAAACACTACGCGGAAAACCTCATCGTGTTTAGCAATGCAGATGGTGGCGCGTCTGATCGCCAACGGGACTACGAGAGAGATATATACGCGGCTATGATATCCCGGAGCAATTTGACGATGCACCGCATGGTGAAAGAAAAGATAAGTCAACGCCATGTGTCGCAGAAAGACTTCTTCCGGAGCTTTCGTTACGGACTGGACATGCACGCGCTGGCGTTCCTGTGCATGCCTATCGCAAAAGCCCAAGCATCGCATGGCCACATCCTACAAGAGTGCATGCGCATGGCGATGCTGGCCTCGGTGGTTCGGGACGAGTTGGAGGGCAAGCGTTTTCGGCGTACCAAGACGGAGGAAACCTTTTCTTACGCCAGTTTCTTCCGCGTCGAAGAGTCAGGAGGAAGTGGAGCGATAGTGGCACGAGAGAGTTTCCAGAACCCCCTGAAACCCGACGAAATCAAAGAGCGAATCTGCTATAATAAATCTGCGGTGAGGGTCGGCGGTCGGGGCGGTCGGGGCGGTCGTCGTCGATCAATGAAAGCCTAGAATATAATAAGGCGGTCTCGGCGGACGGACTTTCTGTTGCCGATTTTAGATCTTCATTAGTGTCACGCTATAAGCAAGTATGGACAAACAGAACACATCATCGTCGACATGAACGAGGCTCCCGCGTGCGTTTCGACGCCATATACGGCGAGATCGGACTTTCTAAAAACGGTTACGTGTTTTTGCCATCCGTCCTGAAGGGTGAGCAGTGCGCCAAACTCCGTGCTCACATCGACGAGCACTCCAAGCGTGCCAGGAAAGCACGGCACGTCCAGGAAAAGAAACACGCCATGTTCAAGCGCGTCTTCGAACACCACCCTAAAGACTGTTTGGAAGTGTTCGAAACTCCGACAGTCAGGCGCGTCTGCCAGGAGCTGATCGGTATCTGCGGATCCAGTCGCGAGAACGATTCCTGCCTGAAGATGCACGTCATACACAATAATGCGTTCCGCGTAGATCCAGGTGGCCGTGGACAAGCTCCGGTATGGCATACGGACGATGCACCCACGTTTCTTACGGCCGATGGTGGTCCCTTACCCGAAGGCGTGATCACGGCACCTCTGGTATTGACGTGCATGTACTTTCTGAACGACATCAAGGGGGCCGGACACGGAGGAACGCGCGTGATCCCCGGCTCTCACAGGTTCGGAAGGCCATGCACTCCGGACGACGCCGAGAAGCACGCGCGACACTTTGTCCAGGGACCCGAAGGGAGCGTTCTCATCATTTCGTCGGACGTCTGGCACAAAGGCGCTCGCGTCGAAAACAACGGCGCGACATCCCCCAGATACGTGTTTCAGGTGACGTACGGCCGCCGCCTCGTAGGACACAAACACGGCAGCATCATGAACTATCGCCTCCCGCAGAGAACAATGTCTGTGATAGAGGGAGACGAGGGAAAGAAGCAACTCATGGGTTTTCTGCAAGGCGGTGCGTATAGTTGAGTCGACTCGAGTCGAGTCGAGTCGATCTGAGCCGGCTTACACACACGAACAAGATTTATTCAGCAATACGACGGCTGACGGACAAACAAACCGTCGGCTTAGCCTGCGCTTTCTTTTGCTGCGCCGTGTCCTCTCATGGCAACGGGTCGCGTTTGTTTCAGCTTTTCTTTTTGACGGTGCAGATTGTAGTTGAGATTCTGCTGCTGGCACCCGGTCAGATCACCCACGAAGCTCATCCCAGACTACCAAGAGCGCGAGAAACACGCTTATTCGGAAGCCCTGAATAGCGTGCGTGACATTCTGCGGCGCGGCACATTACAGCGACCCCGCCGAGACGATCTGCAGCACCTGGCACAAAGCCTCGTCACCGACAGTTGTCGAAGCGCCAGCCTCGGACTCCTGCGCGATATAGTCGCTACGTACGGAGAGCACATCGACCTTCATGCCGGCAACGAAACTCTTCTCTATCTGGCGTGCTCCCATGGTCACGTCGACGCAGTGCGTTTCCTGGTCTACGAAGTGGGAGCGTGCCGTAAACGCTGCTTCCTCAGAGAGCTCAAGGGAATCCACGGCTATGGGAGCGACGTGACGCCATGGACCGAAGAACACGAAGCCGTGCGACGCATTATCGAGGACGATGGTGGCATCGATTGCTCTGCGGCTTGCGTGAACGCCGACGATGCGTTCGTGACAGACGAGGACAGCGACGGAGACGACATTGACGATGAACAACGGTATCAAAAATGGATACGACAGAGACGAGACGAGCGCTACGCCATGTGGGGCAATCTTCTTCACGACGAAAACATATAATAATATACGCTCGTTCGTTGAGTACTTGCATAAAAAAAGGAACGATAGCGTGAATCGAATATACGTTAGGCACCCCTGCGATGCCGGTCATGCAGCTCATTCCTGGCATCACACGATTCACACGAGTCATGCGACCGACCTTCGGGAGCTTTGCGCACGTTCGTCCACGAAGTATTCGGAGTGTTCTCTCCGGGTCTGTTGACCGATGTCCAAGGGTGCACGCTATTTCTTCTTCTTCTTCTTCTTCGCCGGCAATTCATCACATCGTCGCCAAGAATAGATCGCCGCCCCCCTTCTTTTACCCGAGAACCGACAAGCAGCGCTCTTACGCCGAGCTGTTGAGATCTCCTATCGCCACAGCGAACACGCCGCTCGATCCCGGGTCGTCTTCTTCATCCCCGTCCATGGCGGATATCGTCGTTGCCACCGGTCCCGCCGGGACCTGCAAGACGCTGTGCGCCACGCTGGTGGGACTCGAAAAACTGACGTCCGGGGAGGTGGAGCGCCTCGTGTTCACGCGTCCGGCGGTCAGCGCGGACGAGGAGCTGGGCTTCCTGCCCGGCTCGCTCGAGGACAAGATGCGCGTGTGGCTGCTCCCCGTCTACGACTCGCTGCGCGTGTGTCTCAAGCAAGACGTCGTCGAGAAGTTGATGTCCAGCAGCACGGTCGAAGTCTGCTCGCTGTCGCACATGCGCGGAAGAACGTTTCGTGATTCCTTCGTGGTGGTGGACGAGTGCCAGAACACGACGCCCGCGCAGATGCTGATGCTGTTGACGCGTATCGGCGAAGGAAGCCGCTTTGTTTTTACGGGAGACCCGGCGCAGCACGATCGAAACCGTGATGCAGAGAGCGGATTAGTTGACTTTGTGCACAGACATCGAAACTCTAAGGTAGCCGGCGACGAACGTATCCGCCTTTTCGAATTCGATAACGTCGATATTCAGAGGCACCGCGTGATTTCGACCGTGTTGGACATGTACCACAGATAATTCCTGTTTCGAATAAATCGTCTTTGGCTACGACTTGGTTTTTAATTATATTATTCGGACATCGCCTTGTGCCATGGATGATCCCTGGACCCAAGCTCTCCTGGAAGGAAAGGTCCCTGACGAACTTTCCAAGTACCTGCGAGAGAGCATCAGGAAATGGATCCGAATGAAGCAAGAGGATGATGTAACGTCGTCTTGCGATCTCCCAAAGAACGAAGATGAAGATGAAGAGGATGATGACGAAGGAGAGGAAGAATGGGAAGAAGAAGGGGAAGAAGAAGAGGAAGAAGAAGACTACATCGAGGAAGAAGACTGCCTGCCGTCCCATGTCCTCGAGTATGGAAAGAAGTTCGACATGGCTTTGAAATGGACGACGTCGTCGTTTGTCTTGGACTATTCCACCGCCAGACTCGTGGAGGAGGAGTGGAGAAAGATGCGCGCAGAACATTCGGACGCGTGCTCCCAAGAGGAACAGGCCGAGATGAACGACGCGCTCGTTTTCATGCATCCAGAGGTAGTGCAGAGCATGGCGGAGGATGGCGCTCCCACGTCGTCCGAGACGAAACGTGCCGCTCGCATCGCCCTCGATGTCGTGCGCCCCTTTTTGACGTCCTGCGCTCAAAAGCTTGTGGAAGAGGGCTTCGGTTTCTTCCGGATTCGATCGGTGGACGATTGGGTCGCAGGAGCTCAAGCGCTGTGCAAAGCAAAAGCGCGCGCTTCTCCTCGTCTCGCGAGGGACGACGCCCTGGTAGAGCCCTTTTTAGAACGAGCGTTCCAGAGGTGGACTGGCACGAAAGACGACGTTCGAGCGCGGGCATGGAAAGTTGCAACAGAAGGCCACGACGTTTTTCCTACGGAATTACGCTGTTCCGTCATGGATCTGATGGTTAACGGCGACGTCGATTCCTTACTCAAAGCCGCCGTAATTGACGTTTTTCAAGAGAAACTGGAGCGCGTTCGCTGCCTCTCCGTCGGAGATGGACCGACGAACAGGGGTGGTGAGGAGGAGGCGTATTATGATGACGAGGCAGACCTGATGTCGGCGGCGAGAAGCTCGCTGTTGTCGGACGTCCAGATTGCGGAGATGACGCGCGTGCTTGCTACCGCTCAGCCCACCAACTGCATCCGTTCCGGAAGGAGAACGAAAGGGTGGCACCTCTTGGATCGGACCGAAAGGTTGAGAGCGCTCATGCGCGCGTGCTCACGCTCACGCACGTGCGGCGCAGACGATACTAGCGCACCTTCTAGCCCACCTTCTCGCGCTGCTTGCGTCGACGAGCTGTGTCGGGTTTGGTCGCGAGCTCTGAAGGCGCACGCGTTCGTGGCGCCCTCGCGCGAGGGCGCCCATCACGTGCTTGCTTACCTCAGCGGTTCGTACTTGCTGGGCGAGGAACAGGACGGCGAGGGGCTGTGGGCCATGGCATGGGAGTGCATGTACGCGCTGCACGCCGGATCTGCGAGCCTGCGAGGAGAGACCGAAAATGGTGAACGCCGTCCAGTAAGGCGTCGTCGTCGTTCCACCACTATTGAGGAGGAGCAAGAGGAAGAGGAAGACGTCGTGCGAGATGACGACGGCTTGAGCAACTACACGGCGTTCTGCAATGAGTTCCAGGCCCTCGCTTCCCGAGCGGCGACCATCGACGCGATGGCGTGGAAAGAGGTCACTGACTTCTGGGACGATGCGATGGCGGCGGCTTTAGCATGTAAGGCGGCGAGTAAAAAGCGACGAAAAGTTGAGCGTCAGTCGGCCGCTCCTATACTCGCAGTGTCTGCAGTCGGTGCATCCCCCACCACCAGGAACAACGGCAGCGGACGCTCGACGCACAGACACCACCACCCCCAACAACAACGGACCAAATAAAACTCTTCACGAACAACAGTGGTGCATATCGCCGTTCTGAAAAAAAATAATAACCCCGTAATGAAGATCCATGTGGCTTTTTTCAAGGGCATACACTGAAAAAAGTTCACAGTGCGAATATACGCCAGGTTTTTGTTTGACTACACGAGTTTTTGAATTAGCGTAATGCGGATTGCTGCTGGACAGGGGCACCAAAGTCTATTACGCGCTAGGATACGGCTTTTTTTCCGGTTTCTCGGATGTCGTGGGGCTTGCGTTGGATCAATGCGCCGGCTTGGTTGAAGGCTTTCGTCAAAAACTACCACAACCATCCGTTCAAACAGTATCGGATCCGAGTGATCCAGCCCTTTTCGTCGTCCCTCTTACTCGCCTCCGCCTCTCGTCGGTAACGCCAGTGTTCGTACCGCAAGTCAACCAGCTCCCTGATCTCGTCGCTTTTTTTCATCATGGCCTCTAGCACCGGGAGCGCGCTCGTGCGATCAATCTCCTTGCCGGGATTCAGCAGCCATTCTTCTTCCATGCACAACATCTGGCGAGAGAGCCTATTATAGCTGACCCGCCGGAGTCGCAAATTATTTTTCAGCGCCTCCTCCGTGGCCGTGTTGATGGTCGTCATCTCATCGGTCATACCACCAGTCGTCTTTTCAGGGAGCGCAGGCGGATTCGTCATCTTTGCGTTGCTTTATTCCTTGAGGAACAATAGCTGTACTTTCTTATGCCGGTGATTTTATACGCCGGGAAAAGCCCTCGAAAAGGGAAAAATTTGAGGAAAAAAACGAAAAAGAAACATAGGTTTCCTAAATATGAAATATTCGTTTTCAGCACAACAATACGTCATCTTATGACTCTATTCTCCTGCAAACGAATTGTGTTCACTTCCATTATCCACACCGGGCAGCCGAATTCCAGCGCGTTTCTGTAGCAGGGCCTGACCGCGGGCACCGAGCACAATAATTCTTCGAAAAACATCTTGAACGAACCCAGCGCCGTGCTGCATGCGAAAACCGGCGGGACTGTTGTCTGTTCGCTTATAAGTACGGGAACCATGTAAACTACGTGCAAAAATTAGGGTCCACGCCATGTGCAATTGAGACGTTATCGACGACTCAAATCTTGAAAAACTGCCGGCTACTAAACTCCCAATTCTGCAACAAGTCAACACCCCTTATGAATCCTTTGATGAAACCATCTCGACGTGTTTCATAAAGCTGTTCTGGGCCTTTAGATACTCGGTCCCTACATTTGGAAGGTACTTCAGGATGTGGCGACAGCGGACTCGGTGTTTGGCAATTTTTTTAACGTCCGTTAATTTGAACATTGGCTCCGCAAAAATGTACTCTTCAGGCACGGAGTAATTTTGAGCGAGGTATGGTGATAACCACGCGATCAGAGATCCCACATAAATTGCCACACATGCTTTGTCATCAGAGTCACGAAAAACATAAACATTACATGAACCAAGTCGAGATTCTTGGATTAGTTGAACTTCCACCCAATTCATCTTTCTGGCCTGCACGGGAAAAGAGTGTCGAAACTATCGATTTTTTTTGTTTTTGGTACACGATACTGTAATATTACGAACAAATTGCAATTTTTCTTGCACCCTCACCGGTGCGGGGGTTGTCCAACATCGTCGACACCACTGGCGCCTTCATCGGAAAGCGGTACGCGCGCACGGATGAGCCGGGTGTGCCATATGCGATGCAAAACAACACGGTCATGGTGCGTACGCGGGACTCCAGGGCACAAGTGTGACGACTCGTCGCAGAGGTTGCCGGCATCCGCTCGCCAGACGACATCGTCTCTCTCATCTTCTCATCTTTCTCCTTCGGGATGTCGATTTATTGCGAAACAAGGTGAAAAAAATTATTTATTTGACAGCAATGACACTACTTCTTCCAATCTTCCAATCTTCCATTCTTCCGAGGAAACATCGACAGGACATATGACCAATAAACTCTCTCTCAAAAAGTCTTGTTGCTCTTGGGCTAACTGAAGTGCCGTCTGTCCGTGTTCATCCACAGCGTTTACATCAAAACCGCCGCTCTCTAGCAGCAACTGAACCGCCTCAGGGTACCCGAAATAGCTGAAATCCCTCAGGGCAGCCTCCTTGTTATGGGCGTTGACACCCATTGGCAAAAACTGCCTCAATAGCTTCGTGGCGAATAACTCACGCTCGTATTTGTCAATATTTGTCCCCAGCGTACTGAAGTCGATGGAGTTGACATCGCCGCCGTTGTCCAGCAACAGCTGTATCAGGCCCTCGTTGAAGTCGATGACATGAACACTAGCATCCACTAAAGCTATATTTAGCTCAGAGGCAAACTCTTGTGGGCTGCAGCGTTCTTTCAGCTGAAGAAGCAACAGGTCCGCCACCTCCTTACTCCCGTATTTGCTGGCGTAACTCAGGGCTTGTTTTCTGGAATGGTTACCAGTGCGCACGGCCAGCAGTTCCACCACATCCTTTTCCCCCTCCATGCTGGCTGAACACATGGCTTTCGTGATCGCGCGGAAACTGGCGCGAGCGGCAAGCAGCTGCACAACATCAACGTGGCCTGACCTATGTGATATCTTTACACGGTGTAAAGGCATGTCCTTTACGGCTGCAACCATGGCATTCTCTATGTCAATGCCTTTGACAGTGACACTAGGAGCTGCCAACAGCATCTGCACGACTTGTGCGTGGCCTTTCTCGGCGGCGAGGACGAGGGCGTTTCTTTTACTCTGCATATTGATGGGAATGCCCGTCGCCAGCAGCATCTCGACGATGTGCGTGTTGCCAGAGCATGCAGCACACTCAAAAGGAGAGCCGTAAAAGCGCGAAGTATACAGTTTTCTGTTGAGCTGGGTCGACGCGGTACCAGCATCAAGCACCAGACGAACCACCGTGGGATTGCCCGTAAGGCAGGCATACATCAGCGCGAAATATGGACAATTCCTCAGAAGCCACTGGGATCTAAACCAAGAACTGCTGCACGCTGCTCTATTGGATTTGTTGCATCTGATGAAGCTCCTCACATCTGGCGCCCTCATGGAGAGACAGATGTTTTGCAGGATCTCGGGCGGAAGTTGCTCGAGTCTTTCATTCTGTGTCATTTTTTCTTCAAGAAGCTTTCGTACAAACAATTTGGATTCCGAATATCAATTTTTTTCTACATCGCTTTTATATTATTTTAAAATTCTCGTGTGTACGACCTAAACAATATCGTTTGTTACAGCACTTTTTTACTTTTCTCGATATGACAAACATAGCATCGTCCGCTCGCATGTGGACGGGACGATGAAATGGGAAGAGCTGACCCAAAAATACCCGGTATAAAGAACACCGCATCTTATCGAATAATTTTTATTTTACCCTGCCCTGTCTGTAAAGCATGGACGGAGACAAACACGAGTTGCGGACCTCAATGCCTCCTCCGGACGTGGTGTGCGTCAAGGTGGCCGATCTGCGTCGGAAAGGTTACGCTTCTTTGGAACATTGGAAATCCGCCTCCGACGCGCACGTGTACATTGGTAGAAATGTCCGTTATGTCGCCGGAGCTGACGGTTCCATTTGGCAAAATCCGTTTGCGGTAAAAAAATACGGATTGCAGGAAAGCCTGCGCATGTACGAATCCCGCGTGCGATCGATCTCTGATCTGTGGGACGCGCTCCGCGCGTTGGAAGGTAAGACGCTCGGCTGCTGGTGTTGTGACGGATACCCTTCGCCTTCAAACGAAAAAACAGAATTATGTCACGGGCACGTGTTGAGACGGCTATTTATCGAGCGGTATGTTTAACGTGACGGACTTTGGGACGCTGGCAGTGTTGACCAGCTTGCAGCACCTTGAATGCAGCTGGATGGTAGACGTGACCGACTTCAGGCCGCTGGCGGCGCTGACAAGACTGACGCACCTCAAATGCGGCTGTATCGGAAGCGATCATCTACGAACGAGAATCTCAAATATACTCGTGCAAACGAATTATGTTACACCTAAACGCAACCGTAAACAAGTATTTTTCAGTCAAACTAGCTCTCACGACTTTCTCTCTGGACACAGTTTTCGAAAAACGGCGCACCTCATTGGAGTGCCGAAATCGACCGTTTTCGATTGGGTCAAACGCCTTAAAAACTTGTATCTGCAACCTAGACAAACCAGAAAAACTAGTTGATCGATCAGAGGTGTACGAACGTCGCGAACTCGGACCGACCGATGACGCGGACCCCCGAGTCTCTCGCTTTCTGCGCCTTCGTGGTCGTCGCGCCCTCTTCTCCGTCTTTGACGACCAAAGCCGACGTGTTTCTCGTGACGCTGCCGGTGACACGTCCTCCCAATTCTTCGACGCGTTTTTCGAGATCCGCGTCTCGAAATCCCGTGAACACGAACGTCTGATTCGATAAGTCCGGTCCCTTCTTTCGTATCGAGGACGACGTCCCCCTTCCATTCCCACAAGGCACTGCATTCTGTTTCTGAAATTCTCGAAACGCGGATAGACCTTCGAGAAAGGCGCGAGCCGTCGTGATCTGCACGCCCTCCAGCTTCACGAGATCCTCCAGCCTCGGGGGAGGTAAAGAGGGGTCGAGAGCGTCCGGAAAGGCGCGCGTTATCATCAACAGCTTCCGGTCGCCGAACCCCTGGCCGAACGCGTTGCTCGCTCGCATTACGGTGAGGCAATTAGCGTTTGCGACCGCATTTCTGATAGCCGCTGTGATGATTTCGGCTTGACGCGGTCCTATTCCGGGAACCCCAGCTGCGTCTCGCTCGCCGACGCGCACTATCTTGCCGGGTGTGTCGATTCCCGCATCGAACATTTTTATAACGGTGCTATCACGCACGCCCTCGACGCCCATCATCTTGACGAAATGCGCCAGCAGCTTGACCCTCAGCTCTTTGCGCGCCCCGTCTTCGCCTTCCTCTGGATCCGACGACGATCTCGTCCCGTCCGTGCTCCCTCGGTCAACTAAGATGACGACGTCCTTTTTCGAAGCGGTCCACGCGTATGCGTATTCCGGCATCTGCGGCTTTCCGGACTTCGCCGGTCTGACCACCTCGAAGATATGGGGGATCACGTCTCCGCTACGCGTGACGAGCACGACGGAACCAGGTCCGATAGCGTGCTTTTGTATAAATTCTCCGTTAAATCCGGTTGCGCGCTGGATGCTGACTCCGCTCAAATAGACGGGTTCCGCAAATTCGACCACCGGCTTGATGAGGCCGTCTTTCGACACCGACCACTTGACGCGCTCTACTTCGACTTCCGCGACGTTGCTTTCCGACCGGCTTTTGAACGCGAATGCGTTCGCGTAGTTGATAGAGGAGCTGGTAGCGGTCGACGCCTTCTTCGTCTGACCTGTTTGATCTGTATCACTTCGACCGTCGTTTCGTTTGAGCGGGCGATGCTTCTGCGTCACGACGATGCCGTCGATATCGTAACAGGAATCCTGGCGCCTGCGCTCGAGCGCTTCGAGAAGGACGCGCTCGGTCAGCGGGAGGTTTCCCCCACCCCGGACTCCAAGAGCGTCTCTACCGACACCGCCGCCAGCGTCCGTACCGGCTTCGAAGGAGTGAACGACGTATTGAAAACGCACCACCGCTTTCATGTCTTCGTCGTGGTCGTCGTCGCGAACGCGTGCCGCCCTCAGATAACGCAGCTGCTCGTCCACGCTGAGGCCGGCGGGTTCGATGACCTCGTACGCCACGAACCGAATGTGACGCAACACATCGGCGTTGGGACGCTTGGCGTTCACGGATCCAGACACCAGGTTGCGCGCGTTGGCGCCCAGTAGGTGCAGCTTGTTATCGACGAACGAAGACCGTGGAATGATCAGCTCGCCTCTGACGGCGATGTTCGTTGTCCGCGCTCCGGGATCGAGACCTTTCGAGGATGACGTGGAGGATGCCCGGGGACGACGAGGTGACGAATGACGCGACGGATCAGTCAGCGGTAATATCGTAATCCCAGAGTCTATGCTAGACAGCAGATGGGACACGTCATGACCGACGCGTCCATCGCCGCGAGTGAACATGGCGGCACTTGAAGTTTTCGTCGATGGCGTCACGACAAGAAGCGCCGACACGCCGTCCAACTTGTCGGACAGCTCGTAAGGACCCGCGTATCGCTTGGTCCAGGCGTCGAGCTTCGAGGCGTCGCCCGCCTTGATCTTGTCGAGGCTGCCCATCAAGTAAGGCAGCTCGCGTGCCCTCCTCTTGTCGGACGAAGCTCCTTCGGGAGCGGAAGGAGGGGGTTGTCCCACCTGGCGCAGCACGGGGTGCACGGGAGCGAGCGCCTCGAGCTCCTCGACCATGGCGTCGTACTCGTCGTCGGAGACGGGTGGATGTTTTCCGTCGTCGATATCGTTGAAGTAACGTTCGTTCGCGGCATGTATTGCATCTGCCAGCGCGGCGATTCTCTCGTTCGTTCGGTCGTCGATTGTTCCGCGTCGTGCCTTAGGTAGCCGTGCATGTTTGGGCGGCATAGTACGTTGTATGTAGTAATATACTCGATCCCTTTATTTACATGTAGCGCGGCTACATGAAGTACCTGTGCATGCACGCGAAAAACGCGGCTTGCAGATCGGCGTTCCTCGACCCGGCGACGTCGTCCACCGAGCGCACCGAGTCCACCGAGTCCACCGAGAGCGTCGCCGCACGCTCCCGGACGCCGGAGCCCTTTAACATGTCCGCTCGCCTGAGCAGGACATCCATATAACGGAGCATACCCCTCTGGTCCGAAGGCGGCAAGCGCCGAAACAGCTCGACATGAACCGTGCAGGCATCGTTGGTGTTGATGTGGTAGCCGTTGGATTGTATAAATTGTTTGACGAATGACGCGGCGTCCTTGGCGTCCTCCTTATCCAAGAAGCCGGATCTGAAGAGATCCGTCAAGAATCGACATGTCTCTACGGGATCTGGACGAACCGTCCAAACGGAGACGCTAACGGGGGGTCCCTCCGACATCGGTTGTTGTAAAAGATGCGCAAAAAAAAAATCGTACGCGCGCAGACGAACGCGCTCAACCCTCTGGCTTCTTTGTTGCGGGTCAAGATGAGTAGTGGTGGGTGGCGTCATGCACCGTCACCTCGAAAGATGACACGTCAATGTCGTACTTGTTGCTTTCGGACGCGTCATTCAACGGCAAAGTTCCGTGAGGAAAGCTGGCGACGAGAGAATCCGCAATCAAGGATGCCACGTTTTGAGCGCTCGCGAGATCCGGCATATCTCCGTCTCGCTTTGGGTCGGCGGCAGCCTTTTCCGGATGCATCGGAAGCGACACTTGCTTGTAATGGATGCGCAGAGGGGGCAGGGCCACGTTGTACCCCATTCCGTCTCTGCTATCTTGTAAGATGCGGGTGATATCCTCGGAAGAATTGGAAGCATCGTTCACAATGTTCGTCGTGGATGATTGTGCGGTATTTTGCCGTAATCCGCGAAGGTGCGCGAGATCGTAAACGGGTTCCAAGTATATCGAATACTTGGCCGCGTCGTGAGCGTCCTCCGGATCTCTGCGAGACATCGTCCTTCGTATCCTATCCTGCTTCTCTTCCGGGAGAAAAGGCGGCTGCAAAACGCCGAACAATATATCACGGGAGAATTGTGGAGAACGGAGTTGCGTCTTCAGCGCTTCGCGCACGCTGCGGGACAGTCGGTGTACCGACACCCGTGAACCAGCCAATCTGTCGACCGCCATCACGTTCACGTGCAGGCGCACGAGGTATCCCGGTGTAATTTTTACGGCTCTTATATCGACCGGATGGTGTCCGTAGTCGCTCATAAGTTCGACGCGAATGGTTGCTCCGCTTGCGGACGCGCGCTCTTCGACCAACATCGATCCGGCAGACGAGGAAACGTCCCCGCCCCCTCCTGAAGCCGTCCTGCGTTTCCGCGCCATATTCGAGTTTTGGTCGTTCGGGTTCGTGCGTCTTCGAACCGACGTACGTCCGCGACCGTCCCTTCTCGAAGCAGGAACTAGAGAAGGGCTTCGTTGCGTTTCCTTGCTCGGCCGCTTCGTTCGTTGGCGGATCTGCTGTTGTTCAGGTTGTTGTTTGCTACTCACCGAGTTGCCCATGTCTAGTATATAATCGCGTGTGATAAAATATGCCGGGGCGGACGACCGAAAGCCCGCATATAAAGTCATCCGCGAATAATATAAGGAGAGCGTGAACGGTCTCGGGAGAACGATTGATTGATAGATGCGTGACCCGTCCGTAAATACGAGATACGATCGGAGGACGCTGTATAACATTTCTCGCGGCGTTAAAAATAACGGGAGAGACGCCGTTGATGCAAAAAAGAAGGATGACGTCGTGTTTCAGGTATTGAGCTGGCACACCACGGACGCAAAACGGGAAGAAGATGACGGAGAAGGAGACGAAGATGACGGGGAAGGGGACGAAGACGATCGACGCAAGAGCGACTTCTTGATCAAGATGTTCGGCGTGACGTCGGAGGGTGAGTCCGTATCAGCAACCGTGCATGGCTTCCCTCCGTTTTTTTACTTCAAAGTACCCGCATCTTTTCGAGCAAACGATAGGGTCGTTTACCGGGTTATCCCAGAGGTCGTGCGCCAGCTCGCTCCCAAATGCGGTGTCAGGGGGGGCATTATCGACGCGACTCCCGTCAAAAAGAAGGACTTTTGGGGGTTCAAGGGCGGGCGCTCGGAGCCGTTCGTGCGCGTCACGCTGCGCCGGCACTCCGACATGCGGGCCATGGCCAACCACATGGCGCGCAACAAGGTGCGTATTAACGGTTCATTCCACCGCCTCGAATTATACGAGTCCAACATCGACCCGCTCCTGCGGTTCATCCACGTGCGTAATTTAAGTTCCGCGGGGTGGATTCGCATACCCGCGGACCGATACGAGAGGGGCTGTGACTTTTTGCCCGCTAAACCAACGGTTCACAAGGACGTAAGCGCGTGCTGGAAGGACGTGCATCCCGTCACGGACCGGGAGGAGATTGCCCCCCTTTTGGTAGCGTCCTTCGATATCGAGTGTAACAGCAGCAACGGCGATTTCCCGGTCGCGACCAAGACGTACCGGAGGTTGGCGGTCGACTTGGTGGCGGTGTTCGACGACAAGATGCAACCCGCGCAATACACGGAATACGAAGCGAAACGGGATCTCGCCAAGTGCGTCCGTCACGCGCTCGGATGCCGTTTACCAGAAGACGGCGACGACGTGCACGAGAAGTTGGGCGACCTCGTCGCAACCGTTTCGTTCAAGCGACCGGAGTTGGCCCAGCGTCCGGGATTCGCGGACAAAATCCGACAAAAAATCAACGCGTGCGTCGACGACTTGTACAGCGCGCTCCGAGGGAGGTGGGTAAGCTCGGACTCTGCGGATCCTCCTCCTCATCTGGCTTCGCCGTCACATATGGGTGGTAACGAAGCCACCGCCGACAACAAAGCGACGGCCGTATCGCGTATCACGTCGCTGACCAAGGTCTTCTCTTCGAACGGGTTTCCCGAACTCAAGGGCGACGAGGTCATCCAGATCGGCACCACGTTCCATATTTACGGGCACACCGATTGCTGTTACCGCCATATTTTGACGCTCGGCAGCTGCGAGCCCGTGACGGACAGCAACATCCCCACCCACACCGTCTCCTGTGACTCGGAGTCGGACCTGCTCCTGGCCTGGACCGAAATGATATGCGCGACGGACCCGGACATCGTCACCGGCTATAACATATTTGGCTTCGATATGGCCTACATGTACGAGCGCGCGAAGCAGCTGGGCGTCGACCGCGATTTTTTGACGCTCGGCCGTCTCAAGGGCGTTGGCGCAGAGTACAAGGAGTCCAACCTGTCGTCTTCCGCGCTGGGCGACAACGTCCTGAAGCATATCGTGATGCACGGTAGAGTAACGGTCGATCTCATGAAGGAGGTCCTCAAGGGCCACAAGCTGACGTCCTACAAGCTGAACGACGTGGCTTTCCACTTCACGAAGCAGCACAAGAACGACGTGTCTCCCGCGGATATATTTAGGCTACAGCGCGGCAGCGCGCACGACCGCATGATCATCGCTAGCTACTGCCTGCAGGACTGCGCCCTCTGCAACCGCTTGGTGATCAAGCTGGAGCTCGTGGCCAACAACCTGGGTATGGCCAACGTCTGCTCGGTGCCGCTCTCGTTCATCTTCATGCGAGGCCAAGGGGTCAAGATCTTCAGCCTGGTCGCGCGGCAGTGCCGGCTCGAAAACTACCTCATCCCGACCAAGCAAAAGCCGTTTCCGGAAAAAGACGCCAACAAAGAAGAGATAGACGCGGCGGGACCTGCAGCTACCGCGGACGACGAAGAGGGCTACGAAGGCGCCATCGTGCTCGAACCCAAGGCGGGCATGTACCTGGATGACCCCGTGACGGTGCTGGACTACGCCTCCCTGTACCCGTCCAGCATGATCAGTGAGAACATCTCGCACGACTGCCTGGTGCTCGAGCCCAAGTACGACGACCTCCCGGGCGTCGAGTACGTCACCATCAAGTACGACACGCCGAGCGGAGAATGCGCGTGCCGTTTCGCCCAACCCGTCGAAAAAGGCGTGCTGCCGCGCATCTTGCAGCAGCTGCTGAAGCAGAGGAAGGCGACGCGCAAGAGGGTGGCGTACGTGGTTGGCGTCGACGCGGCCACCGGAGAGGAGGTGTCCGGTCTGCCCTGCGACGCTCCTCCCGAGGAGCCGAGCGAGCCGAGTGAGCGGGAATACGTGATGGATGAAGCCGGCAAGGCGCGCTGCTGCGTTCCGGGGAGCGTGCGCGCGAAATACGGCGATTTTCAAAAAGCGGTTTTGGACGGTCTTCAGAACGCGTACAAAGTTACCGCCAACTCATTGTACGGTCAGATGGGAGCGGCAACGAGTCCGCTCTATCTCAAACACGTCGCCGCGTGCACGACAGCCACGGGTAGATCGCTCATCCTCAAGGCCAAAGATTTCATGGAAAAGGAGCTGGGCGCCAACATCATTTACGGCGATACGGACTCGCTGTTCATCATCTTCGACCAGCATGTCACGGACGCCGAAGGACGGAGGGTCAAGCTGCAGGGCAGGGACGCGCTTCGGCACGCGATCGAACAGGCGCATGAAGCGTCCCGCAGGTTCAAGCCCTACCTGAAACCGCCGCACGACCTGGAGTACGACAAGACGTTCTGGCCGTTCATGATATTCTCGAAAAAGCGGTACGTGGGCAACCTGTACGAGGACGACATCGACAAGTGCACGCAGAAGAGCATGGGCATCGCGCTGAAGCGCCGCGACAACGCGCCGATCGTTAAGCAGGTGTATGGCGGCATTATCGACATCATCCTGAACAAGCGCGACGTGGCGGCTTCGGTGGCGTTCCTGAAGGAGAGGCTGGGCGAGCTGGCGCAAGGTCTCACGCCGCTGGAGTCGTTGGTCGTGACCAAGACGCTCAAGGCGGTGTACAAGGATCCCGAGCGCATCGCGCACCACGTGCTGGCGCAGCGCATCGGCGAGCGCGACCCGGGCAACAAGCCCCAGATTAACGACCGCGTGCCTTACGTGTACATTCAGACGCGACGGGAAGAGGGCGGCAAAAAGAAGCTGCAGGGCGAGTGCATCGAGGACCCGACGTACGTGCTCCAGAAGAAGCTGCGCCCCGACTACGAGTTCTACATCACCAACCAGATCATGAAGCCCGTGCTGCAGACGTTCTCGATCGTGCTCGAGGACATCGAGCGCCTGGAACGGTGCGAGAGGCCGGCGCACTACTGGGACGAGCTGCGCGTCAAGATCGAAGAAGAGACCGAGAAGGCCTGCGCACTGAGCGCAACCGACGCGGCCGTCAGAGTCAAAGCGCGCAATAAATACGACAAGAAGAGGGAAGCGGCGGTTAAGGAGCTCTTGTTCGATCCGTTCTTGCGCAAAATCGCCGTCGGCAGGGACAACATGCGCGAGATCACGCACTACTTCCAACGGACCGCGAAACAAAAGAACATCGCCTCCGAACCGGACGCCGAAACGGAAGTCGACGAACAGACCCCGAAACCAGATACTCCAAATCTGAACAACCCGAGCGGCCTGAACCGACGCGCAGAAGATGACCGAAAGGCGGCCGATGACCGAAAGACGGCCGACGACCGAAAGGCGTCTACTTCAACGGCCAACGACGATTTCGTTAACTACGAGCGCATGCTTGCCGCGGGTAAAGAGACTTCAAATACTTGTGATGTCCGCCAAGTGTCTTGTCGCGTGTCTCCCAAGAGCGCCAAGCCCGGGTCCGAAAATTTAGAAGCCGTTAAAAAAAAGTACAAACAGCAGCAGCGCAAGCTCGACTTTTACCTGAACCCTCCGCGGTTCACATGAACGCTCGCGAGACTTTTCTTCTGTGCGTCTAGGATAGGGTCATGATTCGCGTCACGCCTTTCACACCGCCCGAAATAAGGAGCAACATCAAGTTCTGTAAGGAGTGCCGGCACGTCAGGAGCATGGCCAGCACCTCTTTGTACAAGCACGAGGCGGGCTGCGGGCTGTTCAAGAAGGTGGACCTGGTCACCGGCGTTCCCGAGTTCGATCTGGCCATGGTCGCCAGGGGGGACACGGACGCTTGCGGCCCATCCGCACGTTTCTTCGAAGCGCGAGAAATGCATCACCAAAACAACAACATGCGAGGCCATTTTTCGAAAGAGACAGAGAAAAGATCCATTGTCGCCGCACCTTCTCCCTCCTCCGCTTACTCCAGCAATGAAACCAAGTAGTACTAAAATTTAGGGCGTGGCGGCACATCTTGGAGAAGGCAGTTCATTTATTGGACTTGAAGACGCCCCATGCGTTGTTCGGCGGTTTTCTTTATAGGTCAGCTGTCCGGATCTGTTCTGGCACTATCTGTAAAAATAAAAGGAGCCAAGGAAGAGACCTTGGCTTTTCTGACTTATTCTTTTTTACCGTTCTCTGCCATTTTTCTTTCTGTATCGATGATCAAAAATTTGAAGCGAAACACGACATCCATCAGGTCATGGTACTCGCGTTGGTAGTGTTCCATCCGTGCAAACGCGCGATCCGAGGCTGCCCTGAAAGCCGCAAGCTTATCATTGTACTCACGCAACAGACGCACATCCGACAAGATGCTATCCTTCTGTGTTGACATAAAGGATAGGCGTATACTGTATATTTATATTTATTCGCCTGTTTGAATTCCTTACAGTCGGTTTCAATC
>LKMJ01000323.1_pt1 | contig 34505 bp, 31 predicted proteins | sample 643391 | NCBI WGS metagenome assembly LKMJ01 (sample SAMN04112250, study PRJNA286221) | soda lake metagenome | biome: soda lake; feature: Kulunda Steppe; material: water; isolation source: sample PL-Br10 brine of Picturesque Lake | place: Russia: Kulunda steppe | collected 2010-07 | reverse complement strand
TGCCGGCGATCAGGCCGTCCGCAGGGCTTCGCTGGATCAGGTCCTCAGTGGTGCGTCGGCGTCGTTGGGCGGCGAGCGCCAGAGCGCCGTATTCCTGGAAGCTGCCGGCATCCAGCAGCTGATCCAGGTTTTCCCTTGCGGTTTGTTTGCCGAGACTGTGGCGGCGCTCGACCGCTTCGGGCCGGTGTTCGTCCCGGGTAATGGCATGACGTTGCAGGACCTCATCCAGATCCTGGCGGATGGCACCCAGATCCAGAGACTCTTCCGTCTCCAGGGTCTGTTCTTCCACTTCTGCCGGCTCCAGCAGGGCAAGGACGGCGCCTTCATCGACGCCCTGCGGCGGCTCGATCAGGAATTCCCGCAGGATGCCGCTCTGGGGGGCCTCTGCAATGAACTCCATCTTCATCGCCTCCAATACCGCCAGCGACTGGCCTTTGGCCACCCGCTCACCGGGACGGGTCGCCAGTGACAGGACACGACCGGAGCAGGGCGCGCGGACTCCAATGAGACCCTCGGGAATGGCGGGCGCCTGATTGCTGGCATCATCTCCGAAACTGGTCTGCGGATGGAAGCTTGGGTGCGGTTGCTGTCGGGAAGTCAGTAGCTGGTTCAGGTTCTGTTCAATGAAGGTGGTGCCGAAGGGCGGCTGGTGATCCAGACAGAGCTTGAGGCTGTTGAGGAGCAACGTCAGGTTATGGCTCACGCCAGTAATGCGGAATTCGCACAGAGCCCGATAGTTGCGTTTTGCCGCTGTTTCAAAATCACGGCCACGGCTGATGACCTTGGCAATCAGGGTGTCATAATTCACCGGGATTCGATAACCGGCGTAGCCGGCGTGGTCGATGCGAAGGCCCGGTCCGGTTGGCGAGTCCCAGTTCTGGATTACGCCACTGGCCGGGCGGGCCATTCCCTGGTCGTCGAGCTTTTCCAGACAGACCCGCGACTGGATGGCAGTGCCCTGGGGGATCGGGGGCTCGTTCATTCCCAGACCGGCCAGAGTGGCGCCTGAAGCCAGTGCGAACTGGGCTTCGAGCAGATCCACACCGGTGATCTCCTCCGTGATGGTGTGCTCCACCTGGATGCGGGGGTTGCATTCCATAAAAAAGAAGCGTTCCGAATTCAGTGCATCCACCAGGAACTCAAAGGTGCCGACGCCGCGATAACGCACCTCTCGGGCCATGGTCAGCGCCGCCTCAATCATGTTCCAGCGCACATTTTCCGACAGAGCGGGCGCGGGTGCTATTTCAATCAGCTTCTGCCGCTGGCGCTGAAGACTGCAGTCACGGTCCCAGAGGTGCGTCACTGCTCCGGTGCCATCACCGAGAATCTGGATCTCGATGTGGCGCGCCTCGCTCAGCAGTTCCTCGGCGTAGACCGCGTCATTGCCGAAGGCGGCTGAAGCCTCGGCGCGGGCGTGCTGGTAGGCCTCAGGGAGTTCATCGAGCTGGTGCACGGGACGCATGCCCCGTCCGCCGCCACCCGCGACAGCCTTGATCATGATCGGGCGCGGCTCGGGAAATGAGCCCATAAAAGCCTGTGCGGCGTCGACCGATTCGAGTACGCCGGTTCCGGGCACGAGAGGGACCTGGCAACGCTGGGCGAGTTCGCGGGACAGTGCCTTGTCACCAAAAACCTCGAGTACTTCTGAGCGGGGTCCAATAAAGATCAGACCGGCTTGTTCGCACAGCCGAGAAAAGTCGGGGTTTTCGGATAGAAAGCCATAGCCCGGGTGGATGGCATCGCAGTGGTGATCTTCCGCAACGCGCAGTATCTGGTGGGGGTCCGTGTAGCCATGCGCTGCCTGACCGAGCAATTCAGCGGTATGGTCCGTTGCATAGCAGTGCAGGCTTTCTGCGTCGTCTTCGGTGTAGACCGCTACGGTTTCAATGCCAAGTTCAGATGCACCACGGGCGATGCGGATGGCGATTTCTCCCCGGTTGGCGATCAACAGGCGCTTTATTGTGTGACTCACATCCTTGACCTCTTTATCTTTCTTGTTCCGGGCATGCTAGCGACTAAAGAAAGAGCTGGGTAGTAACATTTTGTGCACAGAGAAACGCTCTGCCTATACTGGTTGCATTGACCGGGTAAGGAGAAGGCCATGCTGCCCATTGATCAGGGAGACCGCACTCGCAAACTGGGATTGATCGACATGCAATCCGGGGGCGATGTGAGTCGGATCGTCTACAGTGGTGTTGCCGGGATTCCCGGTGATAACACGCTGGAAAAGATGCGCTATCTGCAGTCCCATGGCGATGGCCTTCGTCGATTATTGCTGTATGAGCCGTATGGCGACCCCGCCATGTCCGTGGATCTGATTGTTCCGCCAGGCGATGCCCGAGCCCAGGCGGGCTACATCATCATGGAGGCGATGGGTTATCCGTTGTACTCGGGCTCAAACACCATCTGTACGGCAACGGCGCTCCTGCAGAGCGGCCTTGTGCCCATGCAGGAAGGGGAGCAAACGCTGGTGCTGGAGTCGCCTCTGGGGTTGGTCCAGGTCACAGCCAGCAATCGCAATGGCCGTGTGGAGTCCATTGTGACTCAGGGCGAGCCTGCCTATGTGGCAGCTCGCGATCGCCGTGTGACGCTGTCAGACGGCACCTTGGTGGATTATGCCGTGGTCTGGAGTGGCCACTTTTTTGCTCTGCTCGATGCCGAAGCGCACGGTTTCAGCCTGGTGGCGGATGAGATGCCGGCACTGGCTGCCTTCGGGGATAGGTTTGTGGGTGCCGTGCGGGAGGATTTCCAGCAGGACCACCCGCTGCTTGGCCAGGTGGGGCCTGTGCCCTTTGCACACTTCATGGGGCCGCTGGAGACGACGGGCAATGGCTATCGCTCTCGCTCAGCCACCTATGTGCACCCAGGGGTGATCTGCCGCAGCCCCACCGGTACCGGAACCTCGGCGCGCCTGGCGCTGATGGCGGCTCGGGGGCAGGTTGAGCCGGGCCAGACACTGCAGACGGTTTCACCACGTGGCGGGCGCTTTACTGGCACCTATATGGGTGATACCGCGGTCGGTGAGCGATCAGCGATCAACAGCAACATCCGGGGCAGCGCGGGCACCCTGAGCCATGCCCAGGTTCTGGTGGATCTGGACGACCCGCTGGTGGATGCTTCCGATCTGGAGCATCTGCTGTCATCGGACTCTCGCCGCTAGCACTCAGATGCGCTCAAGCAGCGCTTCGGCTCGTTCCTCATCCCCCGACGCCCGATAAGCCTCCGCCAGGTGTTGCGCGATTTCCTGGGAGTTCGGTGACAGCTCATGGGCCTGCTCCAGCAGTTCCACACTGCGCTCCACTTCGCCATGGTGCAGCAGAATCCAGCCGTAAGTGTCGATGATGGCGGCGCTGCGCGGGTTGAGCTGATAGGCCCGTTCGGCCAATTCGAGCGCCTCTTCGTTTTCGTCCTCGTGGTAGAGCCAGGCCAGGTTGTTCAGCGCTACTGCCTGGTTTGGTTCCAGTGCCAGCGTGCGCTGATAGGCTTCAACGGCCGCATCACGCTGGTCGTCGGCCTGGTAGGCCATGGCCAGATTCAGGTGAACCTGAGCCTCGGCGGGGAAGCGTTCCGCCCCTTCCTCAAGCAGTTCAACGGCCCTGACGCTGCGACCGTCCTGGCGCATGGCGTTGGCCTGCCTGAGCAGTGTGGAGGCGGTGTCTTCTTTTTCCCGCGCGAGGCTGTACAGCTCAACCGCCTGGCGCAGCTTACCCTCGCCGGCCAGATGGTCCGCCTCTGTTATGTAGGGGAGTGCGGAATTCGGGTGAGCGGTTTTTACGTTGCGAAGGATTTCCCTGGCGTCGGAGTCGCGTCCACGTTGAAACTGCAGTTGGGCGTCTGCCAGGGCCAGGCGTTCGTGGTCGCGAAAACGATCCCTGCCTGACTGGATGATACGCCGTGCCCGATCGGTCTCATCGGCCGCCATGGCCCGTTCTGCCGCGACGTGGAAGACACCGCCCACGGTTTGCGCAGAGCGTGCGCTGTCATCCAGGCGTCGGATCAGTGTATCAGCGAGCTCGCGGGCACGTTCATGCTCTCCCTGGTCCAGTTCGAATTCCAGAAGCGCCAGGCGCGGACCAATGGCATCGTCCTGCTCATCAGCCAGGTCGCGGAGAAAAGACATTGCATCCGCGAGACTGTCCTCGTCCTGATTGCTGACACTGATCAGGGCCTGGAGGCTGTCCCGGTGCTCGGGATCACTGCGAATGGCATCGCGGAAGTGCCCCGCAGCCTTGTCACGGTCTTCGGCGCGAGCCTCGAGTGCGCCAAGAGCGAAATGGCTTTCCCGGGTGTCGGGGTTGAGTTCAAGCGCTTCAGCGTAGTAACGGCGGGCGGCGTCCATATCCCCGCGTGTCTGGGCCAGGTCACCGGCGGTGTTGATCGCCTGAATGCTGTCCGGATGGTTTTCGCGCCATTTTGTGACTACGGCCTCTGCTTCCTCATGACGCTCCTGCTCGGCATGGATCTGAGCCAGAAGAATCCGTGGTGCGGGCGCATCAGGAGTGAGATCAATGGCCTTCTCAAGCTGTTCAATCGCATCCTCACTTTCACCTTGGCTGACCAGGTATCGGGCGTAGCGTGTACGCAATGCTGTATTGTCGGGCTGGGCGCTGAGTGACTGCTCGATCAGGGCGCGTCCAAGTGAGTGATCCCCGGAACTGAGTGCCGCTATCCCAATCAACGCCGCAACACCTGGATCTGAGCCCGCCGGATCCAGCTGCTCGAGCATTTCACGTGCTTCTTCGGGGCGCTCCATCTGGATGCGGGCGGCGGCAAGCACTTTGGTCAACTCGCCGGATTCGGCCTTTTCAGCGTGATCCGCCAGCAGAGATTCGGCTTCCTCCACACGTCCCTGCTGAAAACGGATGATCCCGAGCAGAATCTCGGCGTTCTGATGGCCCGGAGCCTGTTCAAGCACTTCCTCAAGGTGGCCGGCGGCGCGGTCCAGGTTGCCCTCGGCATATTGCTTACGGGCTGCGTCCATGCCTGCCTGGATGGTGCCCGGCGAGGACTCGGCAAGGATCTCCTCATAAACAAAGGCCTGAGAGGCTTCACCAAGACGATGCAGAACGTCGATCAGCGCCGAGATGGTGGTGTACTTCTGGAAGGTCATGACGTCGTAGCGCCCAATATCTTCCAGCGCCTGAGTGTAGGCCTCGCGCGCCTCTTCCAGCCGGTCTTCCCTGTGCGCAATCTGGGCTTTCCATAGCCAGAGCTCGCTGTCCTCCGCCGATGCCTCTTCGGCTCGCTCCAACCATTCGCTCGCAGTGTCAGCATCCTCCTCGGCGTAGGCAGAGCGCGACAGCCCGATCAGTGCCATAATCGCCTCGGGATCCTGTTCCAGCGCCTGCTCATAGGCCTGCCTGGCCTCTTCATGGCGCTCGGACTGCCGGTAGCTGTCTCCGGTCAGTACCAGTTTTTCGATCTGCTGACTGTGGTCAGCGTCTGTCACTTCTTCAAGTGACGTCAGCGCCGCGTCCGGCTGGTTCTGAAGCAATCGCGCCTTTGCTGTCATCAAAGCGATGCGGTTGAGGTTTTCGCTGTGCTCTTGCGGATCGTCAATCCGTGCTCGCAGCTCCTCAAGCTGTCCCTCTGCGTTTTCGCCATCACCGGCGGTCAGCAGGTTGTCGATCAGAATGAAGTAGGGATCAATCTGGTCGGGGAGGGTGGCCATTGCGCTGCGCGCCTCCTGGGTACTGGCTTTGAGTTCTCCCTGGCGCTGGAAAAACTTCGCCTGATCCATGTGGCTGAGGTATTCAATCTCGTTCTGCTCCATATCGTCCTGGCTACCACACCCTCCCAGAGCCAGAATGGCCAGCAGGAGCAGAACGCTGACGGCTGGGTTAAATCGCTTACTTGTCATAACAGATCCTTGTTTGAGGGCGTGCTCAGGCTACGGATGTTGCGATGTTGTACTTGTCTGTCAGGTTGTAGAGCGTTGGACGCGTTATGCCCAGAAGCCGTGCCGCTCCCGCCATATTGAAATCTGTGGTCTGCAGGGCCTGGAGAATGGCCTGTCTCTCGGCCTCCTCCCGGACCTGCCGGAGGTTCAATGCTTTGCCGGAAAGGGAGTCGGAGGGATTGGTAAGTTCCAGGTCGGCGGGTGTCACGCGCTTGTTCTCGCACATGATGGTGGCCCGTTTAATCTTGTTGATCATCTCGCGAACGTTACCGGGCCAGTCGTGCTGTCGAATCGCGGCGATGGCATCTTCGCAGAAGGTCAGGTTGCCCCGCTGCATCTGGCGTGCAAAGTCCTTGAGCATGGACTGGGCCAGCAGTACGGAGTCACCCTCACGTTCGCGCAATGGTGGCACGGAGATAGTGACTTCGCTGATCCGGTAGTAGAGATCCTCACGGAACTGCTTTTCCTGAATCAGTGATTCAAGGTTGCGGTGTGTGGCGCAGACCACGCGCACATCCACAGGGATGGTCTTTACCCCGCCAACACGCTCAATTACCCGTTCCTGCAGAAAACGCAGCATTTTGGCCTGCAGCGACATGGGCATGTCGCCGATCTCGTCAAGAAACAGGGTGCCACCGTTGGCGCGCTCAATCTTGCCCTGTTTGGTCTGATGGGCCCCCGTAAAGGCCCCCTTCTCATAGCCAAACAGCTCGCTTTCCAGAAGGTTTTCGGGAATGGCGGCACAGTTGATGGCGGCAAAGGGCTTGTCCTTGCGGGGGCTGAGCTCGTGCAGGGCATGAGCCAGTACCTCTTTCCCGGTGCCGGTTTCGCCGTTAATCAGTGTGGTCACATCGGCCGGGGCAATTTTCTCAACCGTACGACAGACGTCGAGCATTTGCGGGCTGGCTGCAATCACGCCCTTGAGTCGGGCACCGTTCTGTCGCTCTGAAAGTTCTGCGTTTTCTTTCTCAAGCGCGGTCAGCCGGAAGGCGCGGTTCACCACAAAATTGAGAATGTCGGCTTCCAGGGGTTTCTGGTAGAAATCTGAGGCGCCCATGCCGACGGCCTTGACGGCATTTTCCTTCTCCTCGCGTCCCGTCACCACAATTACTTTGGTTTCCGGAACCAGAGAAAGAATCTCCTCGAGCAGGATGAAGCCCTCGCTGGCGCCCCCCGGGTCCGGCGGCAGCCCGAGATCGAGCGTGACCACCTGGGGTTCATGGCGGCGCAGTGCAGCCAGGGCAGCGTCGTGGTCGCCCGCGACCACGACGTCGGTATCGTCGTCAAAACACCACCGCATCTGACTTTGCAGACCGGGATCATCCTCAATGATGAGCAAGCGTCTGATCACAATATTCCCTATGTGCGTTGAGTCCTTGTCACGTGCCAGGCTCAGTTTCTGTGCACGTCAACCAGATTATCCCTAAGCTACTCCTTCGCCAACTTCTTTTTATCAATTTCGTGAAACTAATGTCATTTTTCAAGTTTCTTCCTGCGCCGCGACTTTCGATTCCCCAGGGGTTTTGTCCTCAGAGGAATGGGCCAGAGGCAGGCGGATGGTGAAACATGAACCCAGGCCCTGTTCACTGGTTACATCCATGGTGCCGTTGATCTGGCGCACGTACTCAAGCGCCTGGTAGGCGCCAATTCCCATCCCGGTCAGTCCCTTGGTGCTTTCAAAGGGCTTAAAGAGCGAATCACGAATGAACGCCTCGCTCATGCCCGAGCCGGTATCCTGTACGAACAGTACTACGTATTCAGCACTGGTTTTCAGGGTTACAGAGACATCCCCGGTGCGAGGCGTTGCATCCTGAGCGTTCTGAATCAGATGCGACAGCACACTCTCCAGCTGTTGCGGCTCGGCCCTGACGTAAATGCTTGAATCCGAGCCGTGGAACTGGGGGGCGGGCTCCTGGCGGGAATGCTCCTCACAGAGCTTTCGACACAGTTCAGCCAGGTCCAGGTCGGTATCCAGGTCACTGGATTCTGGCCGGCGCACGTGGTCAACGAGCCGCGACATTTTGCTCACGGCGTGATCGGTGGTGCGGATCATATCGTCGATGAACGCCGGGTTGTCGCGGTGTCGCGGTGCGTTACGCACCATCAGCGAGAGCTGGGCAATCAGGGTTTTGAGGTCATGAACCATGAAAGCGGAGGCCTTGCTCACTGCTTCGAACTGCATCGCTCTGGACAACCGGTTCTGGGCGTCGGCCTGGGCCAGAAAATTACTGAGCTGACGGCCAACTACGCGGATCAGATCAAAGTTCTCCCAGTTAAGGTCAACGCGCGTACAGGGCGAGCCAATCAGTGCAATGCCGTAGAGTTCACGGCCAAGGTAGAGTGGGATAATCAGCCAGGAGTCCTCGAATTCGAGCACCGCATCGGGTATTTCCAGCAGGTTGTAGCGTACTGGGTCGCTCTGGTATTCGCGCAGGTCCAGAATCCACTCCCTTTCGCGCAGAAAGCAGACCAGGTCGGCGTCCGCGTCAATGAGGGTGTGTTTGGGAGCCGCCAGCCCCAGGGTCGCATGCAGCCCGTAATTCCCATTTTCGTTGCGCAGCCATAAAGCGCCGGTATTGCTTTCAACCAGCCCTGCCAGGGTGCGAATGGCCCTTTCAGGTAGAGGTGGGTCCTCATTGAGGTTGCTGAAGGTTTCGGTCATCTTCAGCCACTCATCGCGGTAATCGTATTTGTAGTCAAAGAAGTTCTGGCTGACGAACATCATCAACCGTGCCCGGAAACGTCTTGAACTCATCACCAGCACAAAGAGCAGGACGAACGTGGCGATGAATACCACGTGCAGCCCCTGGCCCCAACTGCCGCCAAAGGCGCGAATGTAATAGCCACCGGCGGCGATGAGCAGAAGGTAGATGCCGGCCAGAATGAAGGTGCCCATATGGAACACGAAGCTGCGCGAGAGCTGAAGCTGGACTGGTTGACGGCGGGCATTGATCAGGTTGATGGAGAACAGGGGGGCAAGCAGAGCGTTCACGGCGCCACGGGCATCCCAGAGCCCTACGGAAAGGCGATTGAACAGCAGGGCGTCGGCATAAAGCAGAAACTCGTAGATGAAGATGCCGGCAACACCAATGCAGATGTAGCGGATGCTGGAGCGTCCGTAATAGGCCGCATTGCGCCAGATCTGCTCGACCATGCTGATACCAAGCAGAGACAGCGCGAGTTGCCCAAACAGGGCGGCGCGGGATGAGAGCAGTGAGGCGCTGGTGAAATACTGAATGAGAGTAGTGGCAATCAGCATCGCCATGAGCAGGGCGAGAGCGCCCAATACCAACCATTTGACGCTCTGTGGTATGGGCACGCCCTGTCGGGAGTCACGGATCAGTGCAAAGAGGACCAGTATCCAGGCCGCGTCGCGCGCCAACTCCGCCAGGTATCGGATGGCGAAGTCCGGCCAGCCCCACAGGCCCTGGAACACAATGAATACGGCCCAGAGAACGGTAAGGCTGGCGGCAATGAATACGGCCCGGTCAATACTGCGGCGCAGGTAACGACGGAAGGTAAAGCCTGCCAGAAGCGCATAGACAATGGCAGCCGCCAGGTGACTGACTACCCCGAATTCGAGCACGTTGTTCTCCCTGTTCCGCCTCCGGGCTCTTATGGCCCGGCTATCCCGCTCTCCAGTCCCTAGACCGTGTGCCGGTTCTCCCGATAATAACGGAAAATGGTCTGGAGGGAACGTTTGGGTTCAAAATCGAAGGTCTGCGCGAAGGTGCGACCGTCGATAACGACAGGGTACTTGAAAAAATCCATGAGGTAGGATGGAAAGGTTCGCAATCTGAGCATGCGCAGCAGTGTCCGGGGCAGTGCCGGGGGTACCGAGGGAATTGGAACCGGCCGGCACCCGCAGAGCTCCAGCGCCTGGCGGTAGGAGACCCAGTCATGGGGCGACACGTTATAGATGCCGGAGGCCTTACCCTTGAAGGCGGTTTCAACGGAGTCGGCCATATCGTCAATGTGGATGAACTGCATCATGGGGGAGAAGCCTGCCATGATGGGGGCGTGCTCGCTGGCCAGCAGAGAGCTTATGGTGTTGCGTACGCCGGGGCCGACAATGTTGCAGGGGCGCAACAGCACAATATTGAGCTCCGGATAGCGCCAAAGGTAGATGGTCGCCAGATTCTCCAGTTCCACGGAGTCCACCAGATCCATGCTCAGCCCGGCACTTTTGAGCGGGAAATCTTCGTCAATCAGCGCGGGGTTGAAGGGGTTGGCGCCATAGACATGGTAGGTCGACAGCACTATTACCCGGTGGATCTGGTACTTGTGGCACAGGGCCAGCAGGCTCTGGGTGCCGAGCACGTTGGCATTGTAGCGTCGCTGGCGCGTCTCCTGACTGGACATGATCCGCCCAAGATGGATGACGCCGGCAAACTGATATCGGCGGAACAGATCCTCAAAGACCCGTTTGTTGAAATCAACCCGATAACTGATGACATCCTGACCGAGATAGACCTGCTCACGGAAATCCACAGCGATAATGCGGTAGTGCTGCTTCAATCGCCGGATGACCTGCTGTGCCAGGGCACCTGCGGCACCGGTGACCAGGATATGGGGTTTTGCATTCTGATCCATCAGAACAGCCTCTGTCGTTCACTCAGCCCCTCATCGATCAGGTCGCTGATGGCGTTTTTGACCAGGTCCACGCGTTCCGTGACGTGCTCTTCGGTGAGATTCTCGTCAGGCTGGAAATGCATGGGGTTACCAAAGCGCAGGTAGACCCGCGCGGGAAGCACCACGGGCGCCGCAACTGGCACATAGGGCACACCCAGCCAGCGCGCCAGCGGTTTGATGTCGCCAAAGGCGGGTATGGTTTCCTCGCAGCCAACCACACCCACCGGGATGATGGGGGCATTGTGCTTCATGGCCAGATGCATGAAGCCATTGCCAAAGCGTTTCAGTTGGTAGCGATCACGGTAAAGCTTGCCTGAGCCGCGAATGCCCTCGGGAAAAACCACAATGGCTTCTCCGTTGCCCAGCATCTTGGAACAGTTGGCCGGGTCGCCCAGCACCCCTCCCAGCTGATTCATGAGCGCACCGACGTAGGGTACAGTCGGGAAGAACCGCTCAATCATGGCGCGGGGGATGCGCGGACGGTGTTCACGGTTGGCCAGTGTGTAACCGATCAGCACCCCGTCAATGGGCAGTTGGCCGCTGTGGTTGGCGACAAGTATCACTGGCCCTTCGGCGGGCACATTCTCGACGCCCCGTGCATCCACGCGGAAATAGGACTCGTAAAGATGCTGCACCAGGGTCATGCCGATTTTGACGGCGTCCTGATTGAAGCCCCAGGGGTCATAGCCCAGGCTGCCGATCTGTTTCTCGGTGCGATCAACCTGCTCATCAATACGCGTGGGCACCAGTTTGTCTTTGAGAAAACGGCGCAGATTCATAGGGCACACTCATTCGTTCCTTCTGGCAGGGCGTCTGCCGCCCGCGATTGAATGCATTCTGCTTGATTTAAGGGCTTGAAGTACAGGCCGGTTCGCACTGCAGGAGTGCACGGAGTCAGGTATTGTAATAAAATCGGGTAACAGAGGTTTTTCCGGAGTTGGATCCTTATGGCTGGAAAGAACGAATCGGGCGAAGATGACGCCCCGCAGCACGACAGTGAGAGTAACGAGCAGCAGCTGGCAAACCGGATCAAGGATTCAGCCCGCCAGATCTGGCTGGCCGGCCTTGGCGCCTATACCAAGGCGGAAGAGGACACCGGAAAGTTCTTTGATCGGCTGGTACGCGAAGGCGAGGACATTGAAAACAGGACTCGCGGCGCTGTGAACCGACAGGTGAAAGCAGTGGAAGACCGCGTTGGAGAGGTCAAGGACCGGGCAACCGGCACCTGGGATCGGCTTGAAAGTGTCTTTGATGAGCGCGTCTCCCGGGCTCTGGATCGCCTCGGGATACCCACACCCAGCCGGGTCCGCCAACTGGAAGAAGAGGTGGAGTCGCTGCGTGATGAAGTCCGGCGCCTGCGGGATCAATTGGATCAGGACTCGAAATAAGCCGGGTCCCGATCAGAGATAATCCTGGCTCATTCCCTCCAGCGCAGCCCGCTCTTCCTCGCGAAGATAGGGCGCAATCAGCACCATGACCTGATAGACACCCCGCCCCAGATCCACCGCATCCTTGTCGTGCAGGTGGGTCAGCATCTCAAAACTGAGCCAGTAGGTGATCGTGAGCACGATCTGGTGGCAAAGCGCCTGGGTTTCGTGGTCGCTGGCGTTGAGAATGCCCTGATTGCGAAAGCTCTGGCAGATGCGGTTGGAGGCTTCGTATTTCTGTTTGAGAATGCGCTGGAAGCGTGATTCCAGGTGCCGGTAACGGGACAGGACGTTGACCAGATCCTGATAGATAAAGCGAAAGCGGGCGATGGTTTCAAAAAGCAGATGCAGAAACAGCCACTGGTCGTCGACGGAGATTTCAACTTCCGGCACTTCCAGCAGCTCGCGGATCTGGCGTTCATACCAATCATAGAGCTCGGTAACAATGTCACCCTTGCTCTTGAAATGGTAATAGAGGTTACCCGGACTGATGTCGATTTCATCCGCAATCTGGAGCGTCGTGACGTTCGGTTCGCCATCGGCGTTGAACAGCTCCAGACTGGCATGGAGGATCCGGTCCCGGGTCTTCATCTTCATGCCACGCAGTCCCTGACTCGTGTATTACCGGCGAAAGTCGGCCCAGACCGGACAATGGTCCGAGGGCTTTTCCATTCCCCTTATGGTGTACGAAATACCGCTGTCTGTCACTTGTGAGGCAAGAGGGTCGGTCGCCAGTATCAGATCGATGCGCAGGCCGCGCTTGGGATCACGCTCAAACCCACGGCTGCGGTAATCGAACCAGCTGAAGCGATCGTCCACCTGCGGATGCAGCTGGCGGTAGACGTCGGTCAGGCCCCAGCTCTTGAGCTCAGCCATCCACTCACGTTCTTCCGGCAGGAATGAGCATTTGCCTTCACGCAACCAGCGCTTGCGGTTGTCCTCACCAATGCCAATATCCTGATCCGTGGTGGAGATGTTCAGGTCTCCTATAACGGCCAGAGGCTGATCCGGAGTGAAGTGCTCCGACAGGAAGCGATTCAGGTCCTGATAGAAGGTTTCCTTGGCCGGAAACTTGGTCGGGTGATCCCGGCTCTCGCCCTGGGGAAAGTAGCCATTGATGACCGTCAGGGTCTGTTCACCCATGGGAACCTGAGCGGTGATCAGGCGCCGCTGGGCGTCATCGCTGTCCCAGGGATAGCCTTTCTGGACGCTCAGCGGCGCTTCCCGGGTGAGCATGGCAACGCCATAGTGGCCTTTCTGGCCGTGGAAGTTGACGTGATAACCCATGGCTTCGACTTCTTCCCAGGGGAACTGGTCATCGGCGACCTTGGTTTCCTGGAGCCCGATCACATCGGGTGCGAAGTCATCAATCAGCTGCTGGAGTTGGTGCAGGCGGGCGCGAAGGCCGTTCACATTGAAGGTAACCAGGCGCATGATGGTGTCGTCGGCTCTCATGGTCAGTGGAAAGTCAGAAACAGAACCGGAGGTTACCACAGACCACGACAGCTCGCAGCGTCACTGGCGCTTAGCGACAATCAGCCGCTTTTTCGAATTCATACCGGATGTGGGCAGTGTAGTTCTCCTCTTTGTTCTCACGGATATTGGTCAGGCCGTAGTAGTCCGTCAGCCGGCCCTCACTGTCATAACCCAGGTAGATGTTGTCCACAAACCAGCGGGAGACCCAGCCCCGGGGGCGGATCTGAAAAACGTGCTCGCCGTCCAGTGCGTCGTTTCCAGAGGGGCGGACCTCGAAGTCATAGAACTCACCTCGGGTCGGTGCCAGAAAGCGGATGCGAACCCGGTCCCCGTCCTCCGTCAGTTTGGACCAGTTCTGCCGCGCCAGCTCTGAAAAACCGGCGTCAATGACGCCGTCGCCGGGCATGGACACCTCGAAGGATTTTTCTTCCCCCTGCGGCGAGCGCCAGTCGATGATGGCCTTCCGGTCGGCGTCATTGTGCACCCGCATGTGCTCGTCAAAGCGCCGCTCTTCCAGCTCAAAACCCGGTCGCTGGCGGGACACGCTGTAGTCCATGGTCTTGGTGGCGATCGTGTCGTCGTCTGAATCGCGGTAGGTCACCTCGTGGGTTTCCGGCCGCCAGAGACCATCGCGGCACTCGCCGGTCTGTTCGTGGGTTTCCGTGTAATAGAGACTGTCGTCATCCAGTGAGCGGGCTTCCCCAACGAAGCGGACGCTCGTCTCACCTGCGGCCTGAAGCGGGAGGCTCAGGGCCAGAAAGAGCAGGGTGTAGTTACCAGCGTTGTTCAACAAGGGGTTCCTCCTCGGTCTCTTCCAGCCACTGACTGATGCGCACGAATATGGGATACAGAATGCCCCAGGCCACTGCCATGGCGAAAAGGCCCCAGAGGCCGTAGCCCAGTTCAATGGCGCCAAAACGCTCAGCCGCGCCATAGGCCAGCGCGCCGGCGAACGGCGGTAGACCGAACAGTACGACTGGATGGTTGCGTATCCAGTACAGGCAGTGATTGACGGCGGTGGCGAAGACCAGCCACAGCACGGCCAGCCAGGCCGGAATCATCCCCTCAGCATAGTAACCGTCGTAACCTGGGAAGCGCAGCACACCGAGGTTCTGCAGCAGAACGTCCGCAACAATGCCCAGAACGCCAGCCATGATGACAAAGCGCAACTCACGCAGCCGAAATGTGCTGATGAAGGTAAAATGAAGCGCCAACGCTATCAGGCCGATCGTTATGGAGACCGTGCCGGGAACCAGTACGGCTGCAAACCAGGCGATCTGGAACAGGATGAAGTTGGCGAGACTACGCATGCCTTGCTTCGTCATGATTGTCACTCGTGCTGGTTAAGGAGCCCGCAGCCACAAGGTTTGGCCTGCGGTTTTCAGGCCGGGCAAACAGGATCTGGGCATCACCAATGCGCCGCTCGGCAAAGCCGGCCTCGCAGTAGGCAAAATAATAGCGCCAGAGCCGCTGGAAAGCCTCATCGTAGCCAAGAGCCCGGATGCTGTCGGACTCTGCCTCAAAATTCTCCCGCCAGCAACGCAGAGTGCGGGCATATTGGAAGCCAATGTCCTCGACATGGCTCAGAACCAGGTCAGTCCTGGCCTCCACAGCGCCCATTATGGCGCCAACGGAGGGAATAAAGGAGCCTGGGAAGATGTAGCGCTGGATGAAGTCGACGTTTTTCAGCGCGCGCCGGTAGCGCTGCTCTGGAATGGTGATGGCCTGGATCAGGGCCAGACCATCCGGCTTGAGCAGCTGGCCAATCTGGCGCAGATAGCTGTCGAGATACTGCGGTCCAACAGCTTCAATCATTTCAATGGACACCAGTTTGTCGAATTGGCCTTCCAGAGCCCGGTAGTCCAGAAACAGCAGCTCAATGCGGTCTTCCAGACCCTGTTCCTGGATCCGTTGCTGCACCCAGGCGTACTGTTCCTTTGAGATGGTGGTGGTGGTCACGTGGCAGCCGTATTCACGGGCTGCGTGCAGGGCGAAGCCGCCCCAGCCGGTGCCAATCTCTATGACCTGATCCTGGGGTTGCAGATCCAGTTTCTGGCAGATGCGATCCAGCTTGTAGCGCGAGGCCTCCTCCAGGGTGGCGTCCTGGCTGGGGAAGATGGCCGATGAGTACATCATGGTCGGATCCAGGAAGCGCTCGAACAGTTCATTGCCCAGATCGTAGTGAGCCTGGATGTTTTTGCGTGAGCCGCTTTCACTGTTGCGGTTGAGCCAGTGAAGCCCTTTAAGCGCAGGCTTCGACAGCCAGGCGAAGCGATCCTCGAATTCATTCATCCGGTCGATGTTGCGGGCAAAGAAGCGCAGCAGTGCGACCAGATCCGGTGAGTCCCAATCCCCGGCCACATAGGCCTCGGCAGCGCCAATGCTGCCGCCGGTCACCAGGTCCCGCCAGACGCTGGGGTCATGGACGATCAGATCCGCCTCAAGGCCGTCTGCGGCAGGCTGACCCAACTCAGTGGTGTCACCGTTTTCGGTGATCCGGAGCAGGCCGTTTTCAAGCCGCTGCAGCTGGCCAAGAACCAGGCGTTTTGCCAGTTGATCGGTATTGCGTGTGGTCGAACCGGGCAGAAGGCGTTTTATGTTTTCCATGATGTCACTGTTCCGCTACGTTCCGAGGCCGATGGTGGCTCCGGTGAGGTGGTTTCATCGTCAGATTCAGGCGCCTTACCGCCAGCCCCGCCAGGGTGGTGGTGAAACGGCGCTCCCTTGAGCTTCAGGCGCAGCGCATTCCAGTAGATGCCGGCCGTCCCCTTGATGGTTTCCAGGGGATAGCGGCGAATGGCGCGCCTGGTTGTTATACGGTCCAGAGGTTGTCTTCGGACTTCCAGAGTGGCGTCAAAAACGCGGCTTTCTTCGTGGCTGACGCTCATGTGGATGCGCATTTCATTACGGCGGAAGCTGAATGCCCAACGGTAATCCTGATCCATCGGGTTGAATGGGGATACGTGGAAGTCCTTGGAGAATTCGTACCGCCGTGTGCGCCAGCCCTTGTCCGTTTCCGTGACATCGCCACCGTGCAGGCAGTAGCTGTGGCGCTCTTTCCAGGGCGTATTGGTGATCTGGGCCAGGATTGCCTCTGGGACTGGATTGTCCTCACCATCGGCCCTGGCGTTGTAGCATAGATAGAAACTCACCGGATTAAAGCAGTAACCCAGGCAGCGTGGGTGCGTCACCAGTTCGATGCGACCGTCAGGCCGCCAACCGGTTGCTCGCTCCATTTGATCCCGTACGGCCTGATCCAGGGCGCCATCCTGGGGCCGGAAGTAATCCGCACGCCGGAACCACAGCAGATTGAAGCGTTTTGTTGAGATCCAGGGGCTGAGTTCTGAAAGCGCGTCCCATTCCGCCAGATCCACGGCGTAGAGGCCGATCGGGTAGGTAAAGCTGTGACGCACCGGTTGCATCCGCCGATGACGGATAGTGCCTTCCATGAAAGCACTGAGGAGCGTGTCGTTCATCGCCGTTACCAATCCACGCCAAGGGTGCGCGTCACGCGCAGGGCGCTGCGCACGCCGTCCTCATGGAACCCATTGAACCAGTAGGCACCGCAGTAGTGGGTACGCTGCTGACCGCCAATGCGTTCATAGCGGTGCTGGGCCTGAATGCCCTCCAGCGTGAATGCCGGGTGGGCGTAGTGAAACCGCTTGATGATGCGCTTGGGATCGATGGCACCGGTGCGGTTGAGCGTTACACAGAACGTTTCTGGTGCATCCTGGAAATTCTGGAGAATGTTCATGTTATAGGTCACCGACACGGGTTCATCGCGGGTTTCCGGAATGTGGTAGTTCCATGCCGCCCAGGCGCGTCGATTCTCCGGCAGCACACTGGCATCCGTGTGCAGTACCACGTCGTTATACTGATAGGGGATGGCGCCAAGAATGGCCGCTTCTTCATCACTTGGGTCTGAAAGCATGGCCAGCGCCTGATCGCTGTGGGTGGCAATCACCACCTGATCGTAACGCTCGGCGCCGCGATGGGAGTACAGGGTCACGCCCTTATCGTCCCGTTCAACGGCCGTCACGGGTGTGTTGAGGTAAAGCCGATCCCCGAAGGTCGGGAGCATGGCATCAATATAACGCTCTGAGCCCTGGCTGATGACGCGCCATGTAGGCCGGTCATCTACAGACAGCATGCCGTGGTTGTTGAAGAAGTTCAGGAAAAACTGGACTGGAAAGTCTTCCATGGCGGCTTCAGTAGCCGACCAGATGGCGGCCCCCATGGGCACAATGTAGTTATCCCGGAAATAGGCCGAAAAACCGTGTTCAGCAAGAAAATCGGCAAGAGTCTGATCCGCTGGGATGGTTCCCCGAGCCAGCGCATCGCGGGTGATGCGATTGAAGCGCAGAATTTCCCGGATCATCTGCAGAAAGCGCGGATTGACCAGGTTGCGGCGCTGGGCAAAGAGGCTGTTGAGGCTGGTGCCGTTGTATTCCAGCCCCGATCCCGGGTTCTGGACGCTGAAACTCATGCTCGATACCTCGGAGGCGACCTCGAGGCGCTCCATGAGGCGCATAAAGCTGGGATAGGTCCAGTCGTTATACACGATGAAGCCGGTATTCACAGGCCACTGCCGCCCGCCGGCCTCGACCATTTCGGTGTTGGTGTGGCCGCCGGGTTGGTCACTGGCTTCGTAGAGGTGAACGTCATAGCGCTGGCTGAGGAGCCAGGCGGCAGTCAGGCCGGAGATGCCGGTACCGATGACCGCAATGCTTTGGGTGTCGTCCATGGTGTGTTTCCGAATCAGTCAGTCTTGGCCTGGTTGCGCGACATGGCTGCCGCCATACGATCCCGAAGGGAACGGGGCAGCAGGCCCAGCAACTTCAGGGACAGGGTAAAGCGTTTGGGGAAATGGATGTCGCGACGGTGCTGGTCCAGATTGCGGATCATGATCTCCGCCGCCTGTTCCGCCGAAATCAGGAAGGGCATCTCGAAATCGTTCTGGTCAGTAAGCGGTGTCTTCACGAATCCCGGTGAGACCACCGACACGTCTATGCCCTCTGAGTCCAGATCAGCCCGCAGCGATTCCGCAAAATAGGTCACGGCAGCCTTGGACGCACCGTAGGCTTCCGCACGTGTAAACGGGAACCACCAGGCGGAGGAACTCACAACAGCCAGAAGAGGCCGTTTCTGGATGTTACGGGAGGCGCGCAGGGCAGGCAGCACGGCCCCGACAGAGCGCGCAGCACCCACTACATTGGTATTGATCACGCGTGAGACCAGCTCTGCGTCGTAGCTGGCCACATCCATATACTCACAGGTTCCGGCATTGAGAATAGCCCAGTGGATGGGCGTCATTTTGCCCAGCTCTGCCTGCAGTCGAGTGATGTCCTCAGGATCCGTGACATCTCCGGGCAAGGCAGTGACCTGGCCCGGGTAGCGTGCGACCAGCTCATCGAGTTTCTGCTGGTTGCGGCCGGTGGCGATGACGTGATCGCCCCGTTCGGCGAGCATCACCAGAACGGCCTCTCCAATCCCGGACGTTGCTCCGGTGAGCCAGACATTGAGTGCGGAGCGGCTTGACGGATTGTTCATGCGGCTTGTCTCCTGAGCCAGCGAATGGCGGAACCGAGAACGGGTACCTGTTCGTAGAGCAGCTGACCGGCATCATAGTAATCCCGGTGAAAGCTGATGCGGTGCTCGCGGATGTGTGCCAGGCTGATGCCTTCCACGTGGATGGGCCGGCCGCGACGCAGGCGCCGATGCTGCAGTGTCATCGTCCAGGGCAGGGAAAAACCCAAGTCCTGCCAGGCCGGTACACCATAATCGAATTCACAATGAATCACGTTGGTGTAGGCATCGCGCAGGTGTGCCTCCAGTGCGCTCCGCCCGCGAACCTCGGTCAGTGGATCCCGGAAAACCACGCTTTCATGATAAACCGGCTCCAGATCAGGCATGTGAGCCGAACTCATTTCATCGAACAAGTGCTGAAAACGGCTCAGAAGCTGTTCGTTGTCAGTCATGAACTTTCTCCGCTCGCCTACGGTCCCGCTCCAGGGTCTCCTGACGGATTTTTTCAGGTACCGGCTTCAGGTCGTGGATTATTCGCATTTTTTCCAGCAGCCAGAGGCCGTAATAAGTGATGTCGATCTCCCACCAACGGAAGCCCTGGCGGGCCGATCCGGGCCAACGGTGGTGGTTGTTGTGCCAGCCTTCTCCGAGCGTGATCAGCGCCAGCCAGAAATTGTTGCGACTGTCGTCCCTGGTCTCAAACCGACGCTTGCCCCACACGTGAGCCAGGGAGTTGATCGAGACCGTCCCGTGGAAGACGGCAACCGTGGAGATGAAGAAGCCCCAGATCACCAGCTGCGGGCCATTGGTGCCCAGATGAGGCTGGGCCAGTGCAAGCCATTCGCCCAGCCCGTAGATGAGGAGCAGGCAGGCCAGAGGCACGATGGAGTCAAAGCGGTTGATGAAACGCAGTTCCGGGTATCTGAGCCAGTCTTTTACTCGGCTTTCATCCGTGCTGAAGGCGGCATCACAGGTGAACCAGCCCACGTGGGACCACCAGAACCCCTGTTCATGGGGCGAGTGCAGGTCTTCGGGCTGGTCCGAGTGCTGATGGTGGTGGCGATGGTGGGCTGCCCACCAAAGCGGCCCCCTCTGGGCGGCAGAGGCGCCAAGCACGGCAAAAACGAACTGCCAGAAGCGGTTGGTTCGGAAGGTTTTGTGGGCAAAATACCGATGATAGAAGCCGGTGATGGCAAACATCCGCAGCACGAAGAAGCCAAAAGCGAACCAGGCGGCGAAGGGGCTGAAGCCAACCCAGATCACGCCAAAGCATGCCAGGTGCAGACCAATGAAAGGGAGCACTCGGATCCAGTTGAAGTCCGTGTTGGATCTGTCCAGGTGATCCGAAGCCGCTTCGGAGTCGAACCACCTGAGTATGCTATACATAACCTGTCTTGCATGGGTCATTATGCTTTTACCTGCTTGACTGTCTTCTATTTAACTAATCTGGTGCGAAATGAGACGTTCAGACTTACGCTCGTTGGCAATTATTGGATCAGGTCTGGCAGGCCTTACTGTCGCCCACCAGGCCAGGAATTCCGGCCTGGACGTCACCTTGTTTGAGAAAAGCCGCGGCCCTGGCGGACGCCTCTCCAGCAAGCGCGTCGAGGAGGGGCAGACCGTCGACATGGGCGCGCAGTTTTTCACGGTCCGCAACCCGCAGTTCGGCGTTTTTCTGGAAAGCGCCGTGGGAGGCGCCCATTATGGCGTCTGGAAGGCGCATTTGCGCTACGAATCGGCGCCGGGTGAGGATGAAGCCTATCATCAACAGATCCGCTACGTGGGTGTCCCCAGAATGACCGCGCTATCAAGGGCGTTGGCTGACGGGTTGGATGTGAGGGCGGGTAGCCGCGTTACCCGGGTCTGGCGTGAAGAGCAGGGCTGGCTGTTGGCGCGCCAGGGTGAGGCGCCTGCCGGGCCTTTCGATGCACTGGTGATTACGGCGCCGCCTGAACAGGCTCGGGAGCTGCTGGCAGATAACGAGCCGGCGCAGCAGCGTCTGGCGCCCTATGACATGGTCCCCTGTTGGGCTGCAGCGTTTTATTTCGAACACCCGTTGGATCTGGGCTTCGATGGCATGCAACTGAAACACCCTGTCCTGGGATGGGTCGCCTGCAACAGCTCGAAACCCGGCCGTGAGGGGGCTGAGGGACAATGGTGGGTGATCCACGCCAACAGCCAATGGTCCGGCGATCACGCCCAACGCGAGTCGAATGAGGTCGGCGGGGCCATACTGAAAAGCTTTCAGGAGCGTTTTGGCGTCAGCGCAGAACCCGCAGACACACTGACGCACCGCTGGCTCTATGCGCGGCCGGGCAGCAGCGCCGGTGAGGAAGGCTGCATCAGCCTCTCCGACCAGCGCCTCGGCCTGTGCGGCGACTGGCTGGCCGGGGGGCGTGTGGAGGGCGCGTTCAACAGCGCCATGGCACTTTCGGCGGAATGGGGAATCAGCCGCGAAGCCGCGCCGGGAGACGATAGAAGTGGGTGATGGTGCCGTCGGAGAACTTCTGGAAGAAGGTGGACATCTCCGGGATCCGCCTGAGTGAGCGTTTGCCGCTGATTGGGTCCCGGGCCAGCACCTTTATGCCGTCAAAGTGCTCACCGATGTGTGAAAAACGGGCCTTCATGGTGCAGTTGACGATCTCCTCCACGGGAACGCCAAGGGCCTGGGCCAGGTAGCGGCGGTGGTCAGCTATGGCGCCATCAGACAGGTTTTCACGGGTTTCCAGGTGATCCAGGCGGATACGGTCCACGATGCAGTGGCAGAAGCTTTTCGGGTTCTCCCTGGCCTTGCGTCGAAAGGCTTCCCAGAAAAAGGTGTCGGTTACTTCGGAAAAATGACGTATGTCGCTCAGACAGCCATCCACCCAGGCGAGAATGTCCTGATCTTCCAGAACCTCATCAATGGCGCGACGCAGCAGCCAGTCAAAGCCCAGGGCAGTCTTGTGGGCATAGACCTGGCGATACATCTGGTGCCGGCTGTAGACAAAATCCTCCAGGGCCCCCAAGCCCTTGCGGGCCACGGCCAGGCCCAGCCAGGGGTTCTGCACGTCCCAGCCAAAGCGCAGGTTGCTCAGCAGGTGATCCAGGTTGAAGCCGCCAATGGTCACCGACGAGTGGAACCCGTCACGCAGCATGTAATCAGCGCGGTCAGCATCAACCTCACCGGAGACGATGGAGGAGAGCAGGTCCATCACCAGCTCCGGCACTGAGCTTTTCTCCAGCGCTGCGGCTCGGGCATCCGGCCCCGCCACGAATTCCCAGAAGGTGTGGGCGTGCTCACAGAATGTCTCGCTGGGACGGCCTAAGGTGGTTTCCATAACGCCCAGTACGTCCTGATATTCAATGCCATACTGGCTGATGTTGATGTCGTTCAGAATCTCGTAGGCCACACGTACTGAATAGTGTTCATGCTCAAGTTCAGTGGGTGTGTCCGGGTGGAAGCCGCTGACATCAATCCCTTCCCAGAGTTGATCAAAACGCCCCGGCTGCTGCATCAGCTCCTGAATGCGCTCGGCCTGGTTGAATTGATGGGAAAAGCTGGAATGGCCACTGTCGTGGAGCAGACAGGCCAGGCGTATGACCTTGGCGATGTAGTCGATGGCATCGAGCTGGGTCATGGTCAGGTCCGGCCGCCGACTGAGTTGGCGTTCACGCAGGTAGGCGTCAATCATGGCGCGGAACATGCGATCGCCCACATGCATGACGCCCACACTGTGCAGAAAGCGCGAGTGGGTGGCGCCGGGGAACACCAGGCTCAGGATGTCGTTCTGGCAGATGTTGCGCAGACGCTGGAACAGACGGTGGTCGATCACGGCGATTTCGTGACGGTGCAGACGGATGCCACCATGCACCGGGTCCATGATCAATTTGTCGTAGGCACCGAGCAGATCGTCAATCGCACTTCGCATCTGGTTGACACCCCTGGCGGTCGGGAGTTGCGGGACGGGCTGTTCCCGTGAGCAGGACTCTATCATAATGATGTGCAAAATGAAGGCACCGGGCCTACCCTGTAGCCATTGAAACCTCATACGGGACGCAGTCATGTCCACGAAAGCCGAACACATCATGATCATTGATCACGAGCAGTACACGCGTGATGAACTGGCACGGCACCTGCGTTCCAAAGGCTATTACGTGACCGGTTGCGATGATCTGGGCAGTGCGTTGGCCAATCTTGCCAGCACGCCGCCGGACGTGATCTTTGCCGATCTGGGCCCGGCTGCAATCTATGATCTGGCGCACCAGGAGCAGGTGGGTGACCTGTCCATCCCCGTGATTGCGTTTGGCCAGGCGACCTCGGCTGAGGAAGTGGTTTCGGCCCTGCGGGCCGGGGCGTCGGACTTTGTCATCAAGCCGCTTTCCGACAAAAGTGCAGTGGATGATGTGCTGACCAAACTGTTTGAGCGCGTGCGGGTGGCACGGCTTAACGAAGTTTACCGTCAAGAGCTTGAAAGCAAGAACCTGAATCTGCGCGAGGGCATCTCAGAGCTGCGCGCGGATCAGACGGCAGGGCGCAAGGTGCAGATGAAGATGTTGCCGGAAAAGGTGCGCCATATCGGCGACATCACCATGGCGCATCTGATCAAGCCTTCGCTGTTTCTCAGTGGGGATTTTCTCGACTACATCCGCCTGGATGAGCACGTGAGCCTGGTTTACATCGCCGATGTGTCGGGGCATGGCGCCAGTTCGGCCTTCGTCACGGTGCTGCTGAAGAACCTGACCAACCGTCTGCAACGCAATCTGCGCCGTGGTTCAAGCGATGATATCCTGCATCCCTCCCGTTTTCTTGAGCGAGTCAACAAAGAGCTGCAGGACACACGCCTTGGAAAACACCTGACCATGTTTGTGGGGCTGGTGGATGACCGGGCCCGTACGCTGACCTATTCGGTCGGGGCCCATTTTCCAATGCCGATTCTCACATCGCCCGAAGGGACTGATTTTCTCGAGGGTTCAGGGCTGCCTATCGGGCTCTTTGAGAATCCCGAATGGGAAACCTACACAGCACAGTTACCTCCCGGCTTTCGGTTGATCATGTTTTCCGATGGCATTCTGGAAGTGATCAATGCCAAAAGTCTGGATCAGAAAGAAAATCGGCTGCTTGAACTCGTTGATTCTGGACGTCACACTATCGAAAAGCTCAGCGACTCGCTGCAGCTGGAGCAGATCTCCGAACTGCCGGATGATATTGCGATAGTAACGGTGACGGACAGGCTGGCGAATGACGATGAGTGATTGCAAAATCCTGCAGGCCGAAGAACGCGGCATCTATGTCCTGAAGTTCATTGGCGAGGTTCGCCTCAATCTCTGCTCCACGCTCGATCAGATCATTGAAGACATGGTCAGCAACCCCGAGTTCAAGACCGTGGTGGTGGATCTGACCGAAACCGAGGTCATTGACAGCACCACGCTGGGGCTGCTTGCCAAGATCGCTATGGCCTCCGAGGAGCGGAGCCATTTCCTGCCGACGCTCATCACCACCAACCCGGACGTGACCCGCATCATCCAGTCCATGGGATTTGACCGGATCTTTCTGATCGTTCGGGAGCCCGCTACCGAGCCGGATGAGCTGGAAGAGATCCCTGTTATGAGGGCCAGCGAAAAGGAAGTGCGGGACAAGGTGTTGGACGCCCATCGGGTGCTGATGAGCCTGAACAACAGCAACCACGAAGAATTCCGCAATCTTGTGCGCGCACTTGAGTGTGAGAGCTAGGGATCCATGGCTGAGATTACCAACGTAACCGTGCTCGGCGGGGGCAGTTTCGGTACCGCCATCGCCAAGGTCCTGTCTGAAAACGGCTACAGCGTCACCTGGTGGATGCGCAACTCCGAACAGGCCGAACAGATCCGCACCCAGCGTGAGAACAGCCGCTACCACCCCGGCGTACTGCTTAATGACCGCATTGACCCGGTGACCGACATTGGTCATGCGATTCGCAGTGCGGAGCTGGTGTTTGTGGTCATTCCCTCCAAGGCGTTTCGTGAAACCATCCGTAATGCCGCCCATCATTTCAGTGCGGACCAGATGGTGGTCAGTAATACAAAGGGGATTGAGCGCGAAGGCTTCCGCCTGATGAGCGAGGTACTGCGTGAGGAGTTGCCGCAGGTGCGGGTAGGGGTGCTGAGCGGGCCTAACCTGGCCGGTGAGCTGGTTCAGCGCGAAATTACCGCCTCGGTGATCGCCTCCAAAGACCTGCGTCTGCGCGAGACCGTGCAAGAGGTGCTCGGCAATGACTATTTTCGCATCTATGCCAATGTTGATGTCTACGGCGTAGAACTTGGCGGGGCCCTGAAGAACATCTACGCCGTAGTGTCGGGGCTGGCGGCGGCCCTGGGCATGGGCGAGAACACCAAGGCCATGCTGATTACCCGCAGTCTGGCGGAAATGAGCCGGTTCGCCGTCAGCATGGGCGCCAACCCCATGACCTTTTTGGGCCTTTCCGGCGTGGGAGATCTGATGGTGACCTGCACCTCCTCGCTCAGCCGTAATTACCGCATTGGCTATGCTCTGGGCCAGGGCAAGGAGCTGGAACAGGCGGTCGAGGAGCTTGGGCAGGTTGCAGAGGGCGTGCGCACTCTGGAGCTGGTCCATGAAAAAGCCGAAGAGCTGGGCATCTATATGCCGCTGGTGCGTGGGCTGTACGAAATCCTGTACAAGCGGGCGTCCATACGGGATGTGGTCAGCGCATTGATGGGTGCGGCCCAGAACAGCGATGTGGAATTCATTCTGCCACGTCAGGAAGACGCTTCTGCCTCCTGAGGAGTATCGATGCAGCTGATCGTCATGCGTCATGGTGAAGCCGGCCATCACCCCGTGGACACGCAGCGGGCACTGACGGGCAGGGGGCTGGCAGCGGTCCAGGAGACAATGCGTGAGCTACAGGCGCGTGGTGTAAATCCTTCGCGGGTGTGGAGCAGCCCCTATCTCAGGGCACGACAGACTGCAGACGTTGTATCCGAAATGTCTGGCGTGCCCGTGGAACACCACAACACGCTGATTCCGGACGGTGACCCGGACGCGTTGCGTGAGAGCCTTGAGACAATCGCTTCCGAACCGTCCGTCATGCTGGTCAGTCACATGCCGTTCGTAAATGCGCTGACGGGGCTGTTTCTGGAAGGGCGTCTTGGAGGCTATCCCTATGACACCGCCCAGGCCAGGATTCTGGATATGGAGTATCCGGGCTGGTCTGGTGCCATTCTGCGCGCGGATGTGCTCGGCGGCGCCTAGCTGACTCTCAAAAGCGCCTCAACCCGGTTGAGCGTGTTCTCCAGGACCGCCCAGGGCGTATAGTAATGAGGCGACAGGCGGATGCCGCCACCCCGGTAAGCACAGATCACGCCCTGCTCAAACAGTTCGGCCTGAGCGGCTTTGGTATCCCTGGCGCTAAGCTCAAACGTATAGATGCCCAGGCGTCGGCCTGGCGAATCCGGAGTTATGGCGCTTACGCCGGGCAGGGTGCCCAGACCTGACGCCAGGTGCGTCACCCGCTGATGGATGCGCTCCCGGACGGTCTCCAGCCCCACCTCCAACAGCAGGCTGGTACTGGCTTCCAGCGCGTGCGCACAAAGCAGATTGGGGCTGCCGCACTCAAAGCGGGTGGCGTCTGCCGCCGGTTCCCAGTCCTTGCGGTCAAAGTTGCCCCGGTCAGCGACCATGTGCCAGCCGAATTCGGTAAGTTGAAGCTGTTCGCGCACCTCCGGGCGGACGTAGAACAGCGCCAGCCCCTCCGGACCGAGCATCCACTTGTGGCCGTCCGCCATGGTGAAGTCCACCTGAGCCGCCTGTACGTCCACAGGCTCGGCGCCAATGCTCTGAATGGCATCGAGGCAGAACAGAATGCCGTGGCTGTGGCACAGCGCCCCAAGATGTTCAGCATCCAATCGCAGACCAGTACCGTACTGCACGGAACTGACCGCCAGCAGCCGTGTGCGCTCGGTCAGCGCATCCTCAATGGCGCCTTCCGGGGTCACATCGTCCCGGGATATGTCCGCCACACGCACAATCACACCCTGCTCTTTCAGCGATTCCCAGACGATACGGTTGGAGGGAAATTCCTGATTGGTTATGACCACCTCATCACCCGGCTCCCACCGCAGGCCGGCGGCCACCATAGACAGTGCCTCCGAGGTGTTTTTCACCAGCGCCACGTCACCCGGGGAGGGCGCGTTGATCAATGCCGCCAGATTGCGTCGCAACTGGGCCTCCACCTCAAGCCACTGGGGGTAATGGGCCGCCCCAAGCCGGGAATTTTCCAGTGAAAAACGGATCACGGCATCGCTGGCGCGCTTGGGCCAGGGCGCCACTGCGGCATGATTGAGATAGGCCAGATGCTGATCCAGCGGGAATTCGGCCGGAGCAGCGGGGTGCGGTGTCGGTTCCATCAGGCAAAGTCTCCATGTTGTTCTCTGCAGCCTGCGCAGGTTCGTTAAGGCTGCAGGTTTGTCGTTATACTACCAGCGCTGTAGTGTGTTGTATCAAACACAGTTGGAGGAATGAGCAGGTGAGCAACGAATCCGCCAATCAGGAAGCGGCTCTTGCCGATCGGTTTGAACACGTGGCTGATCTGGAAACCACCGATTCCGGCCCGCCTGTTGAACAGTGGGACCCGCCTTTCACCGGCGATCTGGACGTTGTCGTGGCGCGGGACGGGCGCTGGTTCCATGAAGGCCGGGAAATGAGCCGGCAGGCGCTGAAGGCGCTTTTTGCCTCGATCATGCGGCTGGAGTCGGACGGGGAGTACTATCTGGTCACGCCGGTTGAGAAGTTCCGGATTCGTGTTGAGGATGCCCCCTTCATCGCCCACACACTGGAGGTGGAAGGCGAGGGCAGTGCGGATCAGGTACTGTGGTTGCGCACCAACATGAATCAGCACCTGGCCGTCGGGGATCGCCACCCGCTGACGGTGCGGCGCGACCCGGAAACCGGTGAGGAAACGCCCTATGTGCTGGTGCGCCGCAATCTTCAGGCGCGGGTTGAGCGCAACGCGTTCTACCATCTGGTCGAGCGTGCCGAAGAACGCCCCATCAATGGCCGCACGCACCTCGGTGTTGCCAGCCAGGGAAGCTTTTTTTCTCTGGGCGAGGCGGATTGAACGTCTTTTCAAGCACCCTTTCCATGTTCTACCATAATGTCAGGAGAGCTGTTACCAGCAGCCTCCGATTGCGTTGCGGGTCGTCGTTAGTCCCTCTGAACAGAGCACTGTCCAGTAACACTTTCGAACGCCGCATTTTCAATAACACTGTCGACGGAAACGGGCATGGCCCACCGTCGAGTCGCAAAACGACTCACGACGTTTCTATCCCACACGCAAGGAGTCAACATGGCTGAACCCCGTGTCGTAACGATCCATTACACCCTCAAGAACGATGAGGGCGAAGTCCTCGATTCCTCACGCGAGCGCGAGCCGCTCAGCTATCTGGAAGGGGCACAGAACATCATCAGCGGTCTGGAAGAAGCGCTGAATGAAAAGGGCCAGGGTGAGGAAGCTCAGGTTTCTCTGGACCCGGAAAACGCCTACGGCGAAGTCAACGAAGAACTCGTTCAGCCAGTTCCGAGCTCCGCATTCGAAGGTGTTGAAAAGGTCGAACCCGGCATGCAGTTCCAGGCGGAAACGCCCGGTGGCCCGCAGATCGTCAAGGTCGTTTCTGTTGAGGAAGAGACTGTGACCATCGATGCGAACCATCCGCTGGCAGGCCAGCGCCTGCACTTCGACGTGGAAGTCGTCGACACGCGCGAGCCCTCTGACGAGGAAAAAGAGCACGGCCACGTTCACTGAGAGGTGAACCGCTGAGGCTCAGGTGGCTGGTTAACCCCCAGCCACCCATAAAAAAGGCGACCCGAAAGGGTCGCCTTTTTTGTGTCCGGTTTACCCGTTACATGTTCGGGTAAACCGGGCCACCACCGCCTTCCGGTACCACCCAGCGGATATTCTGGGCCGGATCCTTGATGTCGCAGGTCTTGCAGTGGATGCAGTTCTGCGCGTTGATCTGGAACTTCTTGCCGCTGCCATCCTCGGCATCGACCACCTCGTAGACGCCAACCGGGCAGTAGCGCTGGGCTGGCTCGTCGTAGGTCGGCAGGTTGTCGCGGATGGGCAGTTCCGGATCCTTGAGCTGCAGATGACAGGGCTGATCCTCTTCATGGTTGGTGTTGGACATGAAGGCGGATGAGAGCCGGTCAAAGGTAAGCTTGTTGTCCGGTTTCGGGTATTCGATCTGCTTGCACTCGGAGGCCGGCTTGAGCGCGGCGTAATCCGGCGTGGTGTCGTGGAAAGTGAACGGCAGGCTGCGGCGCAGGATGTTCTGCTCGAAAAACGCAATGCCGCCACCCACGATGGTGCCGAACTTGTGCATGGCCGGGCTGAAGTTGCGCTCGTCAAAGAGCTCCTTGTACAGCCAGCTGCTTTCGAACTTCTCGGCAAAGGTGGTCAGGTCCTCGCCTTCAGAGCCCTTCTGCAGCGCCTCAAAGACCGTCTCCGCACCGAGCAGGCCGGACTTCATGGCCGTGTGGGAACCCTTGATCTTGGAGGAATTCAGCGTGCCGGCGTCGCAGCCCAGGATAAGACCACCCGGGAAGCTCATCTTGGGCAGGCTGTTGTAGCCGCCCTTGGTAATGGCCCGGGCGCCATAGGACACCCGCTTGCCGCCTTCCAGATGCTGCTTGATGGTGGGGTGGGTCTTCATCCGCTGGAACTCGTTGAACGGCGACAGATAGGGGTTGGAGTAGGACAGATCCGTGATCAGCCCCACATAGACCTGGCCGTTTTCCAGGTGATAGAGAAAGCCGCCACCGGTGGAGCCGCTTTCACTGAGCGGCCATCCGGCGGTGTGCACCACCAGTCCGGGCTCGTGCTTTTCCGGATCAATGTCCCAGAGTTCCTTGATGCCCAGCCCGTAGTGCTGAGGATCCTTGCCTTCGTCCAGGCGGAACTTTTCCAGCAGCTCCTTGCCCAGATGGCCACGGCAGCCCTCGGAGAAGAGGGTGTACTTGGCGCGCAGCTCCATGCCCGGCATGTAGCCGTCCTTCTCGGAGCCGTCTTTGGCCACGCCGAAATCACCGGTCAGGATGCCCTTGACGACGTTGTTTTCGTCATAGAGCACTTCGGCGGCCGGGAAGCCCGGATAGATCTCCACGCCCAGGGCCTCGGCCTGCTCACCGAGCCAGCGGCACAGATTAGCGAGGCTGATGATGTAGTTGCCGTCGTTGTGCATGTTGCGCGGGACAAAGGCGTTGGGGGCCTTGCGCGCACTGTCTTCACGCAGGAAATAGATGTCATCCCGGGTCACGGGCGTATTCAGCGGCGCACCACGCTCTTTCCAGTCCGGAAACAGCTCATTCAGGCTGGTGGGCTCAAATACGGTCCCGGCGATGATGTGCGCCCCGACCTCAGCACCTTTCTCAACGACACAGACGGTGAGTTCCTGTTCCGCCTCATTGGCGAGCTGCTGGATGCGACAGGCCGCGGAGAGGCCTGCGGGGCCCGCACCGACGATCAGAACATCAAACTCCATCGATTCACGTTCCACGATAATCTCCTCAGGCTGATGAAGATGCAAAGCGCAATTCTAACCAATGCATCCTGAAGTCACCAAAAAACAGGGCCCGAAAGCCCCTTTTGTGTACTTGAACGCCTACAGAATATAACATCACAGCCCTCAAACAAACGTTTGTTTGAATTTCCATGAAGGCACGCCCCGGGGGCTATTGACCCCTGTGGGTTTTGCCGTCAGTATTAGGGCGCTTTGCCGAGGGCACTCTATGCATTCAGGATAGTCAGGCCCTGCGGATGCAGGTCCGAGGCCGAATGCGCTCCGCACCGCTGATGCGCGTCGTGTCACAGGCGCTGCGCGAGCAATGAGGAAAGTCGTAAACCCATCGTCAGGAACGAGGAATCTATGAAGGTTCTGGTCGCTGTAAAACGAGTGATTGACTACAACGTCAAGGTTCGCGTCAAGCCGGATAACACCGGAGTGGACCTGGCGAACGTCAAAATGGCAATGAACCCTTTCTGTGAGATCGCTGTGGAAGAAGCAGTACGCCTCAAGGAAAAGGGTGTCGCTACCGAAATCGTTGCCGTAACCATTGGCCCTAAGGTCTCCCAGGAACAGCTGCGTACAGCGCTGGCACTCGGTGCGGATCGCGCCATCCAGGTTGAGACGGATGAAGACATCCAGTCCCTGGACGCTGCCAAGATGCTCAACGCTGTTGTTGAGAAGGAACAGCCCGGCCTGGTCATCATGGGCAAGCAGTCCATTGACACCGACAACAACCAGACCGGTCAGATGCTGGCGCAGCTCTCCGGCATGCCCCAGGGCACTTTCGCTTCCGAGGTGGAAGTGGAAGGGGACAAGGTCAAGGTGACCCGTGAAATTGACGGTGGTCTGATGACCGTCTCACTGAAGCTTCCGGCTGTGGTGACCACGGACCTGCGCCTGAACGAGCCGCGCTATGCGTCTCTGCCGAACATCATGAAGGCGAAGAAAAAGCCGCTGGAAACTGTCAGCCCCGCGGATCTCGGTGTCGAGCCCGCGCCGCGCCTGAAGACGCTCAAGGTTGAAGAGCCGAAGCCGCGTCAGCCTGGCGTGAAGGTTGAAAGCGTCGAGGAGCTGGTCGACAAACTGAAGAACGAAGCGAAGGTGATTTAAATGAGTACACTGGTTATTGCAGATCACGAAAAGGGTGAGCTGACCGGTTCCACACTCAGTGTTATCGCCGCAGCAAAAGCCGTTGGTGGTGACATTGACGTACTGGTTGCTGGCAAGGACATCGGTGGCATTGCCGAGCAGGCCGCCAAGGCCGACGGCGTCAACAAGGTCCTGGCAGCGGATAACGATGCCTACGCTCACAACCTCGCGGAGAACCTCAGCCTGCTGATCGCCGAAGTGGGTCAGGGTTACAGCCACATCTTCGCGTCAGCCGGTTCCGTTGGCAAGGAAACACTGCCGCGGGTAGCCGCAAAGCTGGATGTCGCCCAGGTTTCCGACATCATTGGTGTTGAGTCCGCGGATACCTTCGTGCGCCCGATCTACGCGGGCAACGCCATCGCGACTGTTCAGTCCGGTGACAGCGTTAAGGTCATCACCGTTCGGACCACTAGTTTCGATCCGGTAGCGGCTGAAGGCGGCTCTGCATCCGTTGAATCCGTGGATTCTGCCCACGATGCGGGCATCTCCGAGTTTGTCAGTGAAGAACTGGCCGAATCGGATCGTCCGGATCTGGCAGCAGCTGATGTGGTCATCTCCGGTGGCCGCGGCATGCAGAGCGGTGACAACTTCAAGATCCTGGAGTCTGTTGCCGACCTGCTCAACGCCGCCATTGGCGCGTCCCGTGCAGCGGTTGACGCCGGTTTTGTACCGAACGACATGCAGGTAGGCCAGACCGGTAAGATCGTCGCGCCGAACCTGTACATTGCGGTTGGTATCTCCGGTGCGATCCAGCACCTGGCGGGTATGGGCGACTCCAAGTTCATTGTTGCGATCAACAAGGACGAGGACGCGCCGATCTTCCAGGTGGCCGACTACGGTCTGGTCGCGGACCTGTTCGAAGCGGTTCCGCAGCTGGAAGAAGAGCTCAAGAAAGTGCTGTGATGTCGCTTTAACAGAAAGCGATAACCTGCTGAAAAGCCGCACCCTCGGGTGCGGCTTTTTTGTTTTTAAGACCCCGACTTTCTGCCTTATTCTATTAACTGCTAAACTCTTGTGTCTCGCATCCACAGCAGAGACCGCAAACTCCCATGAAGAACGCCGTTCTTTTTCTCGGCAGGGTCCGCGACAGTTTCAGGGATCTACTGCCCGTCATACTGGTGGTAGGCCTGTTCCAGATTGCGGTGGTGCAGCAGCCGCTGCCGGATGACATATCGCTTGTGGATCTGCTGATCGGACTGGCCTTTGTGGTCGTGGGTCTGACCCTGTTCGTTCAGGGTCTGCAGCAGGGGCTTTTCCCACTGGGCGAAAGCCTGGCCCAGGATCTGGTCAGCCGTGGTTCGGCGTTCTGGCTCTTTGTTTTTGCGTTTACTCTGGGCTTCGGGTCCACCATCGCTGAGCCGGCGCTCATTGCCGTGGCCGGGCAGGCCGGACTCATGCTCTCCGAGGCAGGCCTCATTGAATCAACCACGGCGGCTCAGGAGCGATTTGCCCTGCAGCAACGCATCGTTGTGGCTTTTTCCGTGGGCGCTGCGGTCACCCTGGGTGTGCTGCGGATTCTCAAGGGCTGGCCTCTCCACTATCTGATCATTGGCGGCTACGTGATTGTGCTGCTGCTGACGTTGCTGGCCCCGGATGAGATTGTGGGGATCGCCTACGATTCGGGCGGTGTCACCACCTCCACCATTACGGTTCCGCTGGTAACGGCTCTGGGGGTGGGCCTGGCCACGGCCATCAAGGGACGCAACCCGGTGCTTGATGGTTTTGGCCTGATTGCATTTGCCTCGGTCATGCCCATCATTTTCGTGCTGATATTCGGCATCCTGGTGTTCTAGGGAGATGGCATGGACCAGATCGTAAGCACCTTCCAGTCCACGGTTTTTGATGTCATCCCGATCATCGCCATTGTGTTTGGTTTCCAGTACCTGGTGGTCCGCAGGAAAATCCATCGCCTCAAAGAGGTTCTGGTGGGGTTTGTGCTGGTGGTCCTTGGCCTGGCGCTGTTTCTGGTGGGACTCGATATGGCGCTGTTTCCCATTGGGGAGATGATGGCAAGCCAACTGGTTTCCGATGAGTTCCTGCCCGCTGTTGCCGATGAAGCGCAGCGCCACTGGACTCATTATTACTGGGTGTACCTGTTCGCCTTCGCCATTGGGGCCAGCACGACCATTGCCGAACCCTCTCTTATTGCGGTGTCCATCAAGGCAGGAGAGGTCTCCGGTGGCACCATCAATCCTTTCTGGCTGCGGGTTTCCGTTGCGCTGGGCATGGCGCTGGGGATTACACTGGGTACCTGGCGCATTGTAATGGGACTGCCTCTGTACTGGTTTGTGCTTGGGGCCTATATACTGGTCATCATCCAGACGCTAGTGGCACCGAAGAACATCATCCCTCTGGCCTATGACTCAGGCGGGGTGACCACATCCACCATCACGGTTCCGGTGATTACGGCGCTTGGCCTGGGAATGGCGGCTGCGATACCCGGGCGTGATCCGGTCATGGACGGCTTTGGGATGATTGCCCTGGCCTGCCTGTTTCCCATCATTACGGTAATGGCCTACGCGCAGGTCGGGCAGATCAGGGATCATTTTAAAGAGAAGAAAGCGCTCGATAGAGGAAGCGGGAATTATGTCGATTAAGTTGATTGTCTCCATCGCTGATCCGGATAAGACCGATCACCTTCTTGACCTGGCCCGTAAAGCGGGGGCGACCGGAGCCACAGTGCTTGCCAATGGGCGCGGTGAAGGGATGTTCAAGCACAAAGGCGTTATGGGCCTTGAACTGCGTTCCCAGAGGGATGTGCTGCTTTTCCTGGTGCCGGAACGCATCTGTGATGACGTTCTGAATGAGCTGGTGCAGGCAGGTGGATATGATAAAAAGGCGGACACGGGCGTCGCCTTTGT
>LKMJ01000322.1_pt1 | contig 34512 bp, 32 predicted proteins | sample 643391 | NCBI WGS metagenome assembly LKMJ01 (sample SAMN04112250, study PRJNA286221) | soda lake metagenome | biome: soda lake; feature: Kulunda Steppe; material: water; isolation source: sample PL-Br10 brine of Picturesque Lake | place: Russia: Kulunda steppe | collected 2010-07 | reverse complement strand
GCCGTGCTCGAACCACTCGTTCACGCACTCTCGGGGCTGCCGCGAACGATTACCCGACCGATCGGCATCACCCCCAATTTCACCTTCGACCCCTCCACGAGCACTCGTTGGAGTATCATTCTTGGTGGCGGGCTCGCCATCGGGATTATCACGTCGGTGCTCGCCTACGTCATGCGCTGGCAGTTGCCGGCGAGTACCGCGACCGTCAGAGCCCGCGGGATCGAAGAAGGGCTGCCACGAACGACCGCATTCATGTTTGCACTCTCGCGTGGCGGCATGGAGTTTCCCCAGATTCTGCGGACGCTGACAGAGAACCGAGTGGTCTATGGGGAGACGGCAAACGAGATGAACGTCGCTGTCCGGGAGATGGATATGTTCGGTCGGGATATGATCACGGCGCTCCGGCGGATGGCCCGCCGGACGCCAAGCGAGCAGTTCAAAACCTTCTCGGAGAATATGACGAGCATTCTCCAGAGCGGAAGCGATCTCCCGACGTTTTTCAGCGACCAGTACGAGCGGTTTCGCGACGAGCAGGAGGAACGCCAAGAGGAGGTGCTGGAACTGCTCGCGACCATCGCGGAGATGTACGTCACCGTGCTCGTCGCAGGGATGTTGTTTTTGATTACGATTTTGCTCGTGTTCGGGCTACTCGTCGTTGATACGTTCATGATGCTCGCGTTGTTGATCTACGTGATGATCCCGCTGGGGAACGCTGGCTTCGCGCTCATCCTCCAGCAGAAACTCGACGAGCTTGGGATCGCAAAAAAGAGCGGCTCGAATCTGCTCGGGCATCTCTCCGTCTCGACGCCGAGTCAGGGCATCGCGAATACAGACAGCCGCCAACCCGACGGCGGCTACGCCAAGCGCGAACAGGAGAACCGCCAGATGCTCGATTACTACGACAGACTGAGCCGGTTCAAAACGTGGCTTCGAAACCCGCTTCGTACGTTTCTCTGGAACCCGGTAAATCTACTGTACATCACGATTCCGATCGCGTTTTTGATTTTTGTCGTCCGTGTGCCGGGAGCATTCCAGGCCGAGGGCGTTGCCTACCGGATGCTCGATGACCTGATCATCCAGTCTGTCCTGTTCGTTCTGATTACCTACGCAATCGTCCGTGAGTACTACAAACGTCGAATCAACCGCATCGAAGCGGCGCTGCCGGATCTGCTCGAACGACTCGCGAGCCTCAACGAGGCGGGGATGTCAGTCGTCGAAGGACTGGATCGACTCCGCGAAAGTGATCTCGGTGTCCTCTCACCGGAGGTCAGTCGGATCTGGCGCGATGTGGAGTATGGCTCGAATGTCGACGATGCGCTCATCCGTTTTGGCCGGCGGGTCAGGACACTTGCCGTCTCCCGTGTGGTGACACTCTGGGCGAACGCGATGCGAGCCAGCGGCGATATGGGGCCGGTGTTGCGTGTCGCGGCAGAGCAGGCCCGTTCGGAGGTGAAACTGAAACGACAACGCAGCCAGCAGATGATGACCTATCTCGTCGTCATCTACGTCTCCTTTTTAGTATTTCTCGTGATTGTCATCGCTGTAAACGAGGTACTCATTCCGAGTCTTCCCGACGCGGTGCCGACACCGAACGATGAAGAAGCAAGTCGTGCCGTCGGCGGCGCAGACGCATTCGACCAGCTCGGCGAGGTCAACCAGGCCGCCTACGCGCTCATCTTCTTCCACGGCGCGATGATTCAGGCTGCCTGTGCAGGCTTTATTGCAGGACAGCTCGGTGAGGGATCGCTCCGTGACGGCGCGAAGCATGCGGCGATCATGGTGACTGTCGCTTACGTTCTGTTCGTCTTGCTTACCTCACCTGTTGCATCGATTGCGCTTGCGGACCAAGTGACCAGTACTGGAGATTCCATCGAGGGCATCGACGAAGTATCGCTCTCCGATGGCGGCTTTATTGCCGTGTACGATCAGGATGGACTCGACGGTGAGCTCCTTGGCCATACCGAGTATCTTGCACCCGGGACTCACTCCAACGTGACGGTACCCTTGCAGTACGGTGAGATAGACCGCGACACCACAATACGAATTGTCGCCCATCAAGACACGAACGACAACGAACGGTTTGACTTCCGGCCACCGCTGGTCCCCGGTGAGAGCCAACCCGACGGTCCCTACGAATCGGTCGCCGACAGCGACCAGCCCGGAATCGAAGTTGAAGTGATGTTTATCGACGCATAGTTCATCACTGATTTATAACACGCGGTGGTACACTCTGCTATGACTCGACAGCGTGCACCAGTCACACCCCCAGTCGTCCTGACGATCGCCGGAAGCGACTCCGGCGGCGGCGCAGGGATACAGGCAGACTTGAAGACGATCGAGGCCGGCAGCGCGTTCGGGACGAGTGCAGTGACGAGTGTTACCGCACAGCACACACGTGGCGTCGAGAGCACGCATCTCCTGCCCGTCGAGGAGATCGAAGCCCAGTGCGAGGCAGTCCGATCTGATTTCGATGTCGCCGCGGTGAAGACGGGGATGCTTGCGACCGAGCCGATCATCGAACTGGTCACGGAGCAACTCGTCGGATTCGACGCTCCTGCTGTCGTCGATCCGGTGATGGTTGCTGCCTCGGGTGACCGGCTGCTCGACGAGGACGCCGAGGCGGCGTACATACAGCTCGCGCGGGAGGCGCGGCTGCTCACGCCGAACGCCGACGAGGCAGCGGTGCTCACTGGCATCGATATCGAAACCACCGCTGATGCACAGCAGGCAGGCGAACGGCTCATCGAGGAGGGTGCCGGGGCGGTGCTCGTCAAGGGTGGACACGTCCCCGGCGAGGAGGTGACGGATATCCTCGTCACCGAGGACTCTGTCGAGCGGGTCAGCCATCCGCGTGTCGACACTGACGCGACACACGGCTCGGGCTGTATGCTCTCGGCGGCGATTGCGACCCGACTGGCCCACGGTGACGAACTTCCCACGGCAGTCCGAACGGGGATCGAACTGCTCGGCCGCGCAGTCAGGTACAGCATCGACGTCGGCGAGGGACCTGGTGCGGTACATCACATGGTTGCAACCCGAGACAGGGCAGAGCGCCAGCCAACAGCCGAAGCAGTCGCCGGTGTCGTCTCGGAGTTCGTCGATAGCGACGTCTCGCGGCTGGTGCCCGAGGTCGGCATGAACGTCGTCGGCGCGACTCCCTACGCCGAGTCGCCAGAGGAGTGTGCCGCCGTCGAGGGACGGATCAGCCGCACACTCGACGGTGTTGCCCCGACCCGCGGCGTCCGGTTCGGTGCGTCGAGTCACGTTGCCCGCTTCCTGCTCGCTGCCCGTGAGCACAACCCCGAATGTAGATATGCGGTCAACTGCCGGTTCGACGAGGAAATCGAGGATGTACTCTCCTCGCTGTCGTGGCCGGTCGGTGAGTACGACCGCAGAGAGGAGCCGGAGTCAGCCGAGACGATGCAGTTGGGTGCTACGCAGGCATACGGTGGCGCGGGTGAGCCACCAGTTGCGGTGATCGACCGCGGCGACCACGGCAAGGAGCCGATGGTCAAACTGCTCGCGTCCGACCCCTCGACGCTCGTCGATCGGACAACGACGCTGTTAGCGCAGGTCGAATCGGACTCGTAGACGCTACTGATTTTTGTTTTCCGACCGAAAGGTAGCTATGGACGATGGCCACCCACTCGTGTCACGACTGTACGATCCCGTCATGGCGATCCCGGAGCGGGCGTTCCTGGCATCCCACCGCGAGTATCTCGCCGACGACCTTCCGGGGGCGACCCTCGATATCGGCTGTGGGACGGGCGCGATGTTCCCGTACTTCGCTGGTCAAGATGTCGAGCTCTACGGCGTCGAGCCCGATCCGCATATGCGCCGGCAGGCAAGAGAGGCTGCCGAGGAGCACAATCTGGATATCACCATCGCAGACGCCCGTGCCGAGTCGCTGCCGTACGACGACAACTCGCTGGATGTCGTCGTTGCATCCTTCGTCTTCTGTACCATCCCGGATCCAGATGCGGCCCTCGACGAAGTAGCTCGCGTGCTTCGCCCCGGTGGTGAGTTCCGGTTTCTGGAACACGTCCGCGGGGAGGGGTACATGGGTTGTGTTCACGACATCGCAGCACCCGCCTGGCACAGCGTAGCGGGTGGCTGCAACCTCGACAGAGAGACTGGCGAGCGGTTTCGCAGCCACGACAGCTTCGTGCTCGTCGATTTCACACAGCTGTCGGGATCGGTGATGCCGATGATCCGCGGGACGCTCCGCCGAAAACCCAAGCTCGGACGGATCCGCCGGCTGATGGACGAGATCAGACCGCGATCGCTGCTGTAGGCTGCAGCGGCTTACTCGGAATGAGTCTCGGGTTCGCTGCGGCTGACGATCGCCCGCTCGATGCGTGCGAAGCCAAAGACGAGAATCGAGACTGCGACGAACGCGAACAGCTCCGCGTTTCTTCTCGAAATCGACAGTTCCTGTGCAATCGCGTAGCTTAGCAAGAACAGTCCGTACACCGCCGCAGCGGTCGCCAGTCCGTACAGCATGCCGGCTGGCACGCTCGTGATCGTTTGCCCTGCCTCACGATAATAAAACGGCGGGTAGACAGCAGAGACGAAGACGAGTCCGAACCCACTCTCCATCGTTTCGGCGTGACCGCTTAGCCAGACCGCAGGAAGCGTCCAGACAATCGCCATGACAGCGATCAGCGACTCCATCGAGAGCAGTTCGCGGCGCAGGGCATCGGTAACCATCTGTCGAATGATTGGATAGCAAACAAAAAAGAAGTATCGCAAAGAGATTCTGCCGACTCGGTCACTGCTCCGTGTCGGCCCCCGTCTGGCTTGCATCGGTAGCAAGCCCGCCGGCCTCTGAAAGAACGATTTCATCGACGGCGAGCAACGCGCCGTCCATCGTTCCCGGGATCGCAAAGACCGGAACACCATCGATGATACCTGCTGTCGTTCGTGTCCCAACGACAGCACTGCCATGTTCTTCGCGTGCGAGCTGTCGGAACAGTTCGCCAAAGCCCGGTAGCCGTTTGTCAAACAGCGGTTCGACGGCGTTGATCGTGACATCGCCCGGTTCGACCCCAGTGCCGCCGATGGTTACGATTACATCGACATCCCCGCGGTCGGCAACTGTCGAAAGGGTGCTCTGCACACCATCGTAGCTCGGCTGGATCAGTTCGCGGGTCGCAACAACGCCACCATCGCCTTCGATTGCATCCACGACAACGTCGCCCTGTGCGTCTTCGGAGAGTGGGCGCTCGTCGGTGACCGTCACAACAGCATACGAGAGTTCGTCAGGGTCGATTTGGTTGTCGGTCTGTTCCTCGGCTGTCGGTTGTTCACTCGTGTCGTCGCCCTCTGCTGGGTTTTCTTCGTCGGACTCCGCGGTTTCCTCCGGCTCGGTGTCGTCGCTATCGGAGCCGCGGCGAGTGTCACGTGACTGAAAGTCGACCATGGTCCGATTCGACAGCGAAGCACAATAATAGTTGATTACTCCTGCGATGCCAGCAATAGGAAGGAGTATATCGAACAGGCAACTACTACTGGTGTATGAACTCACGGCGAAGTGTACTGGCTGCAATGGGACTGACAGCCGGTATTGCGCTTGCGGGATGTCTGGGAAACGACGACGGTGATGGGGCAGGTGACGAACAGGAGGAAAGCACCGCGAACGCAGACGACGAACATGAAGATGACAGCACTGCGTCGGAAGACGAGAATGACCGACTGACGGCCACCTTACAGACGAGCAAGGGAGCGATCGACATCGAACTGTACGATGAACGCGCACCACGAACAGTCGAAAACTTCGTTGGGCTCGCAACGGGTGACCAGCCCTGGATCGATCCCGAAACAGGCGAAGAGATCGAGGGTGAGCCGCTGTATGACGATGTTGCGTTTCATAGAGTGATCGAGGATTTCATGATTCAGGGCGGAGACCCAACCGAGACAGGCATGGGTGGACCAGGCTACGAGTTCGACGACGAGTTTCACGAGGAGCTGCGCCACGACGAGGCAGGCATCTTGAGTATGGCGAACTCCGGCCCCGACACCAACGGCTCGCAGTTCTTTATCACGCTCGCGCCGCAGCCACATCTCGACGACCGACACGCTGTCTTTGGCGCTGTTACCGACGGCATGGAAACCGTCCGCGAGATCGGATCTGTCGAAACCGACGGCGACGATCGACCTGTAGAGCGTGTCGTTCTCGAATCGGTGACCGTCCACAATCGAGAGTAACCGATCGACTGGGAACCGCCAGTACTGTTCTCAGAAAAACCACCGTTGAAGTACGCGCCAGCCAACAGAGAACTATGAATCTGCACTGGCATCGTCGGGATCTTCGACTCACCGACAATTCGGGACTCGAACAAGGAGTGGAGACAGCAGGCGAGACTGCCGGCATCTTCGTCTTCGATCCTGCTGTGCTCGATCACGCCGGCCCACCGCGGATGGCGTATCTACTCGATGCACTCGACTCGCTGCGGGACAGTTACAGAGAGCGAGGGAGTGACCTCCTCGTTGCGCGAGGGGAGCCAGTCGATATCATCCCGGCAATCGCCGAGGAGCTTGGCGTTTCCTCTGTCAGTTTCTGTGCTGACTACACCGGGCTGGCACGCAGCCGCGACGCGGCGGTCAGACGAGCACTCGCCGACGCAGAGATTGAACGACAGGTTGTCCACGACGCGGTGCATCACGAACCCGGAACGATCACGACAAACAGCGGTGACCCCTACAAGGTCTTCACCTACTTCTCGAAGAAGTGGCACGACCGTAAGAAGCTCAGTCCCGTCGATGCACCAGCACCAGATGATCTCGTAGCAATCCAGTCAGGAGAGCAGGAAGAAACACTCCCGGAGATTCCAACACTCGACGAGATCGGGTTCACAGAGCCGACAGCCGAGATTCCGCCCGCGGGAACAGAAGCGGCACGGGAACGGCTGGAGTCGTTCTGTGCCGAGGATATCTACCGATACGATGATCGCCGAGATCACCCCGCCGATCGCTGCACATCTCGACTCTCCGCGGATCTGAAATACGGCGCGATCGGGATTCGGACGGTGTATCAGGCAACCGACCGCGCCCACGCCGACGCAGAAACGGAGAGTGACCGCCAGTCGGTCTTCGAGTATCAGGACCAGCTCGCCTGGCGGGAGTTCTACACGCAGGTGCTCTGGGATCGCCCCGACGCAGTCTCCCAGAACTACAAGGAGTATGAGAATCCGATCCAGTGGGAGAACGATCCAGCGGCGTTGCAGGCATGGAAAGATGGCGAGACCGGCTATCCGATCGTCGACGCTGGAATGCGCCAGCTTCGCGAGGAAGCGTATATGCACAACCGAGTGCGGATGATCGTCGCTTCCTTCCTGACGAAAGATCTCCTCGTCGACTGGCGGGAGGGGTACGACTGGTTCCGGGAGAAGCTGGTCGATCACGACACCGCAAACGACAACGGCGGCTGGCAGTGGGCTGCCTCGACCGGCACTGACGCACAGCCGTACTTCCGGATCTTCAACCCGATGACCCAGGGCGAGCGGTACGATCCGGATGCCGAGTATATCAAGCAGTATATTCCCGAACTTTCGGATGTGCCAGCCGAGACGATTCACTCCTGGCACGAACTCGATACTGGTGCCCGGCAGATGCACGCACCCGAGTATCCGGAGCCGATCGTCGACCACAGCGAACGCCGCGAGCAAGCGATCGCGATGTTCGAACGGGCACGTGGTGATGAGTGAGCAGGATTGAGCGGCGTAACCGCTGACTGTTCGAACACATGTGGTGTAGAGAGCACGAAAGTCACTCAAATGCTGTACTGACTAGCTCGGTAGCTCGATCACAAACAGCAAGAAAGCCCCGAGACGCTAACCGGCTGTGACTCGCTGCGCTCCTCACTGCGTTGTCGTTCGAAAGAGCGCGTCCGCGCTCTTTCGTGATCACGAGAGAGCTCCGCTCTCTCGGACGACGGTGCTTGCGTCGTCTCGCTCGGTTAGCGTCTCGCCCCTTTCAGTCCCGCCCAGCCCGGAAAGCCATGTCGGGCGGGACTGAAAGGGGCGGTCCGTTCGGCGAACCCGGACGACGAAAGCACTGTAGCGACCGAAGGGAGCAAAGCGCGCAACGAGGCCCGGGAGCCGAACGGGCCGGGGCTTTCTTGCTGTTTTCAGTACTGGTCACTGATGTACAGCTACAATCAACAGTATCACTCCCAGCCAGCCGGATCGACCGCTCGGCCGAAAAACAGGATCGTCTCCGTTGGCTCGTCGCGAATCGCGAACAGAAACGGTCGGTCAGCGACGAAGTCGAACGGGTCCGCGGGTGCTGACTCGTCTCGGACGACAACGCCCGTCGCCGCCGCAGCCTCGGTTCCCTCCTCGTCGACCGCAACGAAGCTGTCGTGATACACCTCATCGATCAACAGCTCTGCATCGACCTCCGAACTGTCGACCAGCCCGTCGAAGTTCGCTTCTTCCTCCACGAATGCGTCGACCATCCCAAGCTCCTGGAGCGGAACACCGAGTTGAAATCCGGATTCGAACTCGAACCGCGGCAGCGAAACCGTTCCATCCCGCGACTCCATCGCATCGAGAAGCGTAGCGAGCGTCTCGGTATCGAACGCCCGCTCGTAGGATTCAAACTCACCCTCGGGCGGGAGGACCACCACCATCGACGTTTCGTCGCCGACGTACGGTAGCTCGACTGCCTGCGCGCCGTCGAGTTCGGCGTACGACCAGCTACGATCTTTCGACATCATCGGGACGATTTCTGTGCTGCCGTCGAGTGCAGTGAACTCCTCCTGGCTAGTGTTGCTTTCCTGAAACGGATGTTTCCAGTTTGCAAAGAAGTACACCGCATTCACGAGCACGAGCCGAGTGAGCGCATCCAGCGAGCCCTCTGGCAGCAGCTCGTCGATCCGCTCTTCTGTCTCCTCGGCGACCCAATCGTTTATTTTCTCGCGTGCAGCCGCTGGCTCGCTCTGGTAGTCGACGCTTTGCAGCCCAGTACCGTAGTGGTTCTCGATACGCTCCAGAAATCCCTCGTCGAAGGGATACCCCTCTTGGCCCCACAGCGAGTTGGCAATCGACAGTTCGAACGGGACGGGCTCGTCATCTTCGTCGTAGCCACCACCTGGTTCGTCATCGGGATCGAACTCTTCACCACGGGCCGCAAACTCCTGCTGGAGTTCGTTGAACGCCTCGTGAAGCTCGTCGTCGTCCAGCGCAAACCGCAATGTATCGTGCATCTGCTCGCGAGTGTCTCCGCGGGCACCGGCATATGTCATTCCGAGTGCAATCGAGATGCTAACTGGCGAGGAAAACAGATTCTCATCTGAGTTCTCTTCGAGCAGTTCCCGGTAGAGATCGAACGCGAAGGCGTTCGTACTCCCGACCAGCGCCGCGAGCTGTTCGTCGTCGACAGCTGGTTCGACCCGTTCGGGGTCGTCCGGTTCGGTATCACCATTCTCAGAATCGCCGGATTCAGTTCCGGGGTCGTCCTCACCGTTCGATCCACTCGTACAGCCAGCCAGTGCCCCGGCAATCAGGGCACTGGACACGGCAAGTAGCCGTCTGCGATGCATACCACTGGCTACCAGAGGCATATATATATCAACTGGTATGGCTCAAATGGGTAATTCAGTCTTTATTCCTGCAATTCGGGCTTTACAGGCTGTTTTCGCCGATACATAGATCACCGACTCGGGAAGCTTTTTGATGCTCCCAGCCAACATATCGAACTGGAGGGATTACTAATGCCAGAACATTCAAATCCAGAACTTCCGGAACTTCCGTACGATTACGACGCTCTCGAACCGCATATCTCCGAGCAGGTTGTTACGTGGCATCACGACACGCACCATCAGGGGTATGTAAACGGACTTGAATCCGCCGAGGAGACCCTCGCCGAGAACCGCGAAAGCGGAGAGTTCGGTGGCTCCGCGGGTGCGATGGGTAATGTCACCCACAACGGCTGTGGACACTATCTCCACACGCTGTTCTGGGAGAACATGCATCCAGACGGTGGCGGCAAGCCAGAGGGTGAGCTCCTCGATGCGATCGAAGAGGACTTTGGCTCCTACGAAGGCTGGAAAGGCGAGTTCGAAGCCGCCGCATCCGCTGCTGGTGGCTGGGCGCTGCTCGTCTACGACCCGGTCGCAAAACAGCTCCGTAACGTCCCGGTCGACAAACACGACCAGGGCGCGCTCTGGGGTGCTCACCCGATTCTCGCACTCGACGTCTGGGAACACTCGTATTACTACGACTACGGCCCGGACCGTGGCTCCTTCGTTGAGGGCTTCTTCGAGGTCGTCAACTGGGACTCCGTCGCAGAAGAGTACGAGACCTGTCTCAGCCACTTCGAGTAGAGCCGCTGTCGAGAGCACACCACCGATATTTTTCGACTACTCCACTTCGAGCAGCTGCTCGATCCGGCCCTCGGTGTCCAGATCAGTTTGCTGAATTCCCGCAACGGCGTCTTTGAACGCAACAAAAAAGCTCGCGGGACCGTGGACGGTCCCGAACTCACCGTCTGCCGCGGCCTCGCCGGCGAGTCCGAACGTAGCTGTCGCTGAAAGCGCCGCCCGCTCGATATCCTCGATCGCCCCAGCGAAGGTTGCGACGACACCACCGAGCATACAGCCCGTCCCGACGACGGTGCCAAGCTGTGGATCGCCAGCGGTAAGCTCGTAGGCAGTGTCTGCCGTAGCGATGATATCCGTCTCGCCGGAGGCGACGACCGTGGTATCGTATTGCTGGGCACACGCGACAGCCGTTCTTGCGATGTCACTGTACTCACCGACTGATTCGACACCGCGAACCTCGGCATCCTCGCCAACCAGTGCAGTGATCTCGCCGTAGTTGCCTTTGATTGCGGCGAGATCGAGTTCAGTCGCGAACTTGTTTGCCACGCGGTCGCGAGTCGGTGTTGCACCCACACCAACTGGGTCAAGGACAACAGGAACGTCCTGTTCGTTGGCTGCCTGCCCTGCGGCGAACATCGTCGACTCGGCCGTTTCGTCGATCGTCCCCATATTCAACAGACAGCCCTGTGCGGCCCCGATCATATCGGCCACCTCTCGCTCGTCTTCGGACATCACTGGAAGCCCACCACAGTGCAGAATGATCTGTGCAACGTCGTTGACCGTGACGCTGTTCGTGAGCGCGTTGACCAACGGCGAGGACTGTTCGACGGTCTCAAGATCGGCAGCCAGATCGACAGTCATGCGTCACCCTCCAGTGTGGTTTGTGCCGTGTCACAACGGCGCTTCCCGTCGGCGACCCCAGCAGCGAGCTCGGTCGTTGCCTTGGCTGGTTCCTCCGCTGCAGTGATCGCCGTGATGACGGCAACACCGTCGGCACCCGCAGCGACGACATTCGGTGTTCGATCGGCTGTCACCCCGCCGATCCCGACGAACGGAACGTCGACAGCAGCTGCGATCGCCTCGACCCTATCCAGCCCGATCGCTTCTGTTGCATCCGCTTTCGAGTCTGTCTCGTAGATCGGACCGACGCCGAGATAGTCGACGCCGGCCGCCACTGCCTCCTTTGCCTCTTTGACAGTGGAGACCGACTGCCCGATGATGGCATCTTCGCCGAGCTGTTCTCGTGCGTCGGCGACTGGAAGGTCGTCCTGACCGAGATGAACGCCGTCAGCATCGGCCGCAATCGCAATATCGACTCTGTCGTTGATGATCAACGAGACATCGGCGCGTCTCGTTGGCTCCCGAAGCTTCCGGGCAAGCGCTACCCGTTCGGCAGCGCTTCTGTCTTTTTCCCGCACCTGAATGGCGTCGATCCCACCAGCGATCGCCTCGCTTGCGATCGCCTCGGTACTTCGCCCCTCGGAGAGGTTCTCCTGTGTTACAAGATACGTTTCGAACGCTGCTGTCATTGAAACCGAGTAGGTACCACGCGGTTTTACTACTGCCGATTAGCCGTGAGTGAGCGACAGAATGTCGTCATCGTCGTCCGGCAGGATATCATCGTCATCACTGTCGTCATCATCACTCTCGTCTTCGTCGGTGTCATCTTCCCCATTCTCGCCTGTATCATCTGCATCCTCACCGTCGTCAAGCTCGTCCTCGATGTCGCCGATCCCAGTATCGTCACCGTCCTCGTCACTCTCGTCAGTATCCTCTTCGTCTGTCGGCAGTTCTGGATCAAGGATTCCGTCGTCGTCACCGAACTGCTCTTGCCACCAGTCGGTTTCTGTAATATCAAGCGTCGCTCCGGTAGCGTCGAGTTCCTCCATGGTCGTCTCGATCGGCGTCAACCCACAGCCAGTCCGGTCGAGTCCATCCTCCTGATCGACGAAAATCGACGTGGTGAGCTCGAACTCACATCGGAGACCATCACCCTCCTGCGGGATCGTTACCTGATTCTCGCTGACAGAAAAGGCAAGCTGTCCGGCAACCGCCATCTCCGTGAACTCCTCACGGTCGACGTGAGTCCGAAACCAGTCCGGGACGTTCTGATTTTCCATCACCACGACGAAGGTTCGCTGTTCAGTCTCACCCGGCGGGATTGTCGCATCCTCATCGGCTTCCAGTAGCTCGACCTCGCTTGCGTTCCAGTCGGCGACAGCGATCTCGTTGAGCTCGACATCACCAGTAAAAGCTGGTGTCGGAATCGGGTAGGCGTTCGGGTTGGTGATTGTCGTCGTCAGCCGGATTTCGGTCTCGTTTTCGGTCACCTCACCCCACCTAGTGGTCGCGTCGTCGACGACGACGGTCGGCTCGATTGCGGTGCCATCCGGCGTCCGAAGACCGGTTCCAGTCGCGCTGTACTCACCCTCGAACTCCGAGAAGCCGTCGTCGAGTGCACCCTCGATATCGGTATCAATCTCGTCGGAGTGACTCCCAGAGGGTGAACCCGAGAACGGCCCGAGGGAGGTGTGAACGGTCGCATCGACGTCGAGATCGCTCACCTCGTCGTTGTTGAGATGGCTGGCCCACCACTGTGGCAGTCGCTGCTGGCGGAGATCTGTCGACAGAACGATCTCGTTGTACCCCGAGGAGATACCAAGATCAGTGCCCGATCCGGCAGCGAGTTCGACACCCTGGAGTGAAATGTCGTACTCGACGTCGGTGTCACCACCCACGCCAAATGGGTTCGGATTATCGACCCACACCGTCGTGAGTACTTCGATCCGGTCTTCTTCAACCTCGCCCCACTCGTTCCCGTCGAGTCCACCGTCGGGGACGCCAAGAATACCGACCGCGAATAGCACACCGATGAGGAAAATAAGGACAAGAAAGAAGCCAGCAAATATCTTTCCCGCACGCTTGAGATTCATCACTCGCCGGTGAGACGGCGAGAAATAAACAGTTTGTGGCCTACAACTGGAACGTTTCTATAGGAGATACCGATCAGTGTCGGCGCTCATATCCACAAAGTCATCAGCCGCATCAACGAGTTCCTCGGCCGTCGACTCTTCGAAACAGAACACCTCGACGCGAACGCCCTCGTGTTTGAGGTGGCGACAGAGCCGAGTGAAATCACCGTCGCCAGTACAGAGCGCAATCGTGTCGACGTGGTTTGCAAGCGTCACGGCGTCGAGACACATACCAACATCCCAGTCTGCCTTCTTGCTGCCGTCTGGGAACGTCTTGATATCCTTGATCTGGGTCTCGAAGCCGATATCCACGAGGGCGTCGAAAAACGACTCCTCTTCTGGTGATTCTGCTCTGACGACGTAGGCGATTGCCCGGGTCAGTTCTCGGCCGGAGACGGCTTCTTCGAGAAGCGCCGAGTAGTCGATATTCTGTGTGTACATACTCTGTGCAGAGTGGTAGAGATTTTGTGAGTCAGCCAGCACCGCGATGCGCTGTGACGGGTGAATTTCGCTCATACAGATCATCTGCAAGCCAGCGGGAAAGGCGTTGTCACAACAAACGGATCGATTCCCACTGCGAGCCCGAGACAGCCCAAGCCCGGCAAACAAGACAGACATTATTACCCCCCGCATCCAAGCAGCGCACGCTCTTCGATTGCGAAGGGCTGGGGTGTTCATGTCCCAACCACTACCGACGCCCCATTTTACACGAACGACACTGTTGGCTATGTGATTCATTGCTTACGCTGAAGTGTGTTTAAGTCAGTTCTCGTTGTGGGCCGGCTCGTTATCGATCGAGTTGACAGCGGTCTCGATCACCCGCTGAACGCCTACGCGGATATGTCGTGACAGGGTCTGTGGAGTGATATCCAGCTCGTCGGCGAGTTCAGCGAGCGTCGCCTGTTTCGGCACTGCAAAGTAGCCACGCTCGTAGGCGAGCACGAGTGCCTCTCGCTGGCGGCGTGTGAGTGTGTTTTCCGTCGGATCTGTTGCTGTTTCCCTGTAGAGTCGCTTGAGATCAGTGGTTTTAGAGATCTGTTCAGCAGCTTTCAGAAAGATATCGAGGGCACGCCGTGTCGGGAAGCGTGCCTGCAGATGGAGTCCTTCGGCATCTCGTCTCGTCTCAATTGCCGTGATGTCGTTGTCACGAAACAGTGGAAAGACCAGTGGCTGAGACGAATCGAACGAGGTCGTTTCGATCCGATACAGCCCACGACCGCTGAGCGTTCCAATTCGTTTAAATCCAGTGACAGTGTCGTCCGCATGGAGTGCACTATCAAACCTGTCGAGATCACAGCCAGAGACCCACCAAAAAAAGACGTAGCTCGTCTCTCCAGTCTGTTTCTGGACAGAGTGAAAATCAGCGAACGTACAGATCGCCTCGGGAGCCGCTTCAAATGTTGTCTCGAACAGAATGAGATCACCGTGGAGTCGAAGTTCCGCGATGAGTGGCATGGGAAAGATGACACTGTGCAATCATAAAATGGCTACGACTGTGAGAAAATATGACCGGAATTAGTAGCCGGTCGACTGCGAGCGCAGCCGTTCGATCCGTTTTTCCGTCGGTGGGTGTGTCGAGAACAACTGCGAGAGACCACCGCCACCGCCGAAGATACAGAGGGCGTTGACGGTATCTTCACCCTTCATTTCCTTGCCCTGACCGCCGGAGCTGATCTTCTCCAGCGCACGGGCCATCGCTTCCGGATTGCGGGTGTAGGTCGCTGCGTCCTCGTCGGCAACGTACTCCCGGTATCGCGAAATAGCCATGACGAAGATCATCACGATCATCTGGGCGATCGTCCCAAGGATCATCCCGACGATGTACGTACCGATGTTGCGGTCGCCGCCGAGGATGTAGGCCCACTGGACGATGATGCCGATCATCGAGGCGATCGACTGCCCGAGCACCATTATGACGACATCACGGTTGTTGATGTGGGCGAGTTCGTGTGCGATTACGCCTTCGAGTTCGTCGTGGTCGAGGAGATCGATGATCTCCTTGGAGATGACGACGACTCCAGCGCCGCGCCGGCCAACAGCGAAGGCGTTCGGGACGCCCATCTCGGCGACCATCATGCGTGGTTTCTCGAGGTCCATCTCGCGACAGATCTTGTCTGTCGATCGATGGATCTCGTCGTAGTTGTATCGACCCTGACGTTGTTCGGGCATATCTTCGGCACCGACACTGCGCAGTGCCATCCATTTCCCGAACTTGTACTGGAAGCCGACGAAACCGAGACTGCCCAGTAATAACAGTGCCAGGATCCCGGTTCCCGTTCCGAACATCAGTAGTACTACTCCGGCCATGGCCGCATAGAAGCCAAAGAGAATGCTTCCTGCGACCATCATCCGGATTTTCAGTCCGTTGTGTCCGACCATCAAGAGACTCTATGGTGTCGAGTATAAAAAAGGTGAACGGTCCGTGCCGAGGGCAGTAAGCCAGCAATACCCGGCCGATTGAGTCAGCCTGTGACAGTTATCTCACCGTTTTTTTCTACAGTAACGTCGTGCCCTTCGATACTGAAGGTCAACTGGGAATTAGATTCATTTTCGAGGACTGCCCGAAGTTCTTCGTAATCCACATAGGAGCGAGGGCTGTCGAAGTCGTCTTCCGAGAGCGCTGTCTGATCGATGACTGCCTCTGTGATTGCGGCATCTGCCGGCTGTGGACTGACCCACTCCTCGGTGTCGTCATTCTGTAAAATATAAAGCTCTGCTTTCTGTGAACTCATAGGAGACTGTACACAGTACGTATATAAATGTCTCTTGCGTGGTTTCAGCGACTGAAGTTACCACTTCGTGTCTTTCCGAGAGGAAAATGCCGGTTGGAGGATGAAACGATCGGTCAGGATTGTCAGAGGCACGGTCCGGGTTACACTCCCCCAAACGCGGCACTGTTAGTTGCACTGCTTTCTATAAAATCGTGTTGCATTATCCATCATGCCATTTATACGTGATTCATACAATCACGTAATGAACAACATCACAAATTTTCTTGCTGATAGCTGCCGTCGTACGCGCCGACGTGCTCTGCCGACGCGAGGACGAGCTGTGCGATACGAGCGCCTCGTTCGAGCGTGATCTCGTGGTGGACCTGCAGCAACCCCTCGCCACGCCCCTCGTACCCCGCATCCCAGACAGCAGTGTTCAGCATACAGGAGTTTCGTAGAAGCGACGACCGCGGGTACAGAAATCCGATGTGATCTTCGGGAATGCTGATTTTCTCACCGTAGCGGACGACGTATCCACCAGCATCGAGCGTGTACAGCCCGTCGTCAGCGTCGATTTCTCGCCGATCACCGACGGTTTTCCCGCCACGTTCGATTCGACCGGGCGAGCACTGTTCGAAGACGGCATCGAGTGTGAGATCGACACCGTTTGGCTGGAGCTGGCTGTCACGTAGTTCGTCCAGTTGTTCAGCGACGAACGCGCCACTTTTGAACATACGACAGAGTGAGAGGGAGCGGCTGCAAAACCTTACTGGTTCGGAAAGAATTCGCACACGATCCTGGCCAAATACGCGGCAATAACATGATTTATGCGTCAGGATCTGCGAGGGTCAAACGCTATGGGACAGACTCTTACCGAAAAGATCCTCGACGATCACCTCACCGAGGGCGAACTCGAACCCGGCGAGGAGATCGGCATCGAGATCGATCAGGTCCTGACACAGGATACGACAGGGACGCTCGTCTGGCTGCAGTTCGAGGCGCTTGGCCTCGACGAAGTGCAGACAGAGCTTGCCGCACAGTACTGTGACCACCAGACCTATCAGTTTGACTTTAAGAACACGGACGACCACCGATTCCTGCGATCTGCGGCCGGGACGTTCGGTGCGTACTTCTCGCGACCCGGTAACGGGATCTGTCACAACGTCCACAGAGAGAACTTCGCCGCACCGGGGAAGACGCTGCTCGGTTCGGACTCGCACACTCCGACGCCGGGCGGGCTGGGTCAGCTCGCAATCGGTTCGGGTGGACTGGACGTCGCCGTTGCGATGGGTGGTGGCTCCTACTACATAGAGATGCCAGAAGTCGTTAATGTCCGACTCGAAGGCGAACTGCCCGAGTGGGCGACCGCGAAAGACATCATCTTGGAGATGCTGCGACGGCTCTCCGTCAAAGGTGGCGTTGGCAAAATCTTCGAGTACACCGGCCCAGGTGTCGAGTCACTCACCGCCCCAGAGCGGATGACGATCACCAACATGGGGACGGAGCTCGGTGCGACCTCCAGCATCTTCCCAACCGACGAGCAGACGAAAGATTACCTAGAGCGCGTCGGCCGCGGCGAGGACTACGAAAAGCTGCAGCCCGACGAGGACGCCGAGTACCACGACGAGGTCACGATCGACCTCTCGGAGCTTGAACCGCTCATCGCCGAGCCGTCGATGCCGGACAACGTCGTTCCGGTCCGTGAGGCTGCCGGTGCCGAGGTCGATCAGGTCATCATCGGCTCCTGTACGAACGGTGGCTACGAGGACATCCTGCCGGCCGCGAAGATGCTCGAAGACCGCACGATCGATCTCTCGACGGAGATGATCGTCGCGCCCGGCTCCAAGAAGGCAAGCGAGATGCTTGCCCGTGAGGGCTGGACGGCAGAGCTGATGGCCGCAGGTGTCAACTTCTCGGAGTCGACCTGTGGTGCCTGTATCGGAATCGGCCACGTGCCAGGTTCCGACTCGGTCAGCCTCCGAACGTTCAACCGGAACTTCGAGGGCCGCTCGGGGATCGAAGACGACAACGTCTATCTCTGCTCGCCAGAGGTCGCCGCTGCCGCGGCGCTCAAAGGCGAAATTGTCGATCCGCGAGATCTCGCCGACGAACTCGGCGATCTCAACGACCCCGGCATCGAGCTGCCAGACACCTACGAGGGTGCGGAAGCCGACATCATCGACCCCGACGAGGCCGTCGACGACGACCTCATCAAGGGGCCGAACATCGGCGACGTGCCGCTGAAAGATCCCCTCGACGCCCACCTGGAGGGTGAGGCGCTTTTGAAGATGACCGACAACATCACGACCGACCACATCATCCCTGCAACGCAGGATATCCTGATGTACCGGTCGAACATTCCAAAGCTCAGCGAGTTTACGCTCTCGCGTGTCGATGACACGTTCGCACAGCGTTCACTCGACAGCGACGGCGGCTTCCTCGTCGCCGGCGAGAACTACGGCCAGGGCTCCTCACGTGAGCACGCAGCGCTCTGTCCAATGTATCTCGGCATCGAGGGTGTGCTCGCACAGAGTTTCGCACGGATCCACCGCGCGAACCTCTTCAACTTCGGCCTCCTGCCGCTGGAGATCGATCAGGACACCTACGACAAGATCGATCAGGGTGACGAGATCGAGATCGTCGACGATGTCGCCGACGCCGTGACCTCCGGTCAGGAGGAGTTCACGATCCGCGTCAACGACGACTGGGAAGCGACCGGTATTCTCGAAGCCTCCGAGCGTGAACGCGAGATTCTCGCCTCCGGTGGCAAGCTCTCGCACGTCAAACAGCAGTACGACGACGAAGCTGGCGCACCTGCGGACGACTAACGCGCCTCTTTGTATTCCACACGCACTTTTTGTTTTCAGGTCATTCGAGAGAGTCAGAATCCGAGTCGCTTGACCACAAGTGTCATGACCGCGCCAGTGGAAGCGACACCAACCCCGAACGCAATCAATGGAACCAACATATCACCGAGAGTACCAGTCTCCCCTCCACCGTTGCTGCTGATTAGTGAACCACTGATGAGCAGAATAAAGACGAGCACAATGAAACCAATGAACGCACCAACGCCGCTGACGAGGGCTGCCTGCTGCTGGTCCGATTGCAATCGCAGCCCAACGAAGATTCCGGTCACCATCGAAATTATTGGTGCACTCACGACTGGAAAGAACAATGCAATCGCTCCGAATATTTCACCCACTTCTCCTGCAACGACACTCAGTAGGACAAAACCGATGGCGTAGCCCAGACCAATCGTGACAAACGCCGCAACAACGAATTTCACGAACTGTTGCCCGACTGGATCAGAAAGGATTTCCTGTGGCGCAGCTCCCCGTTGCTGTCCGCTCCCTGTCTGTCCAGTCGTTGCCGTGGCAGTCGTTGACTCAGCACTCGTTGTCTGTGTCTGGATCCCCTGGTCGATATCGAGGGCACGAACACCATACTCGTCGACGGCAGTGGTGCTGTCCGAGGACAGTGGTCGAGTCGTCGCGACGACGAGCTCGTCTGCATTCTCCTGGTTTCCTTGTTTGACCAGATAGCCGAGATGGTCCGTCGTCACTTCTGTGGCAGGTTCGGTAACAACAAGCCCCACCAGCCGCTCACGTTCCCCATCTGTCCGGCGTGTGCCGGCCAGCGCAACCACATCCGCTCGCAGTTGTTCCTCTTGGACTGACCACCCCTCACTGTCGAGCTGCTGGCGAGCCGTCTGGACAGCGTCCGGTTTGTCAGTGGTCGCCGCTTTCTGTTGCACCGCGGACTTCGACTGACTCCGACCTGTCTGACGATTTTGCTGTGTGTCTCTTTCCCACAGACTCGAAAAGAAGCTGTCCTGGCTGTGCTGGTCGGTTTGCTGGAATTTGATCGCTGCTGCGCCGATCGCACCACCGAATCCGGTGAACAGGGCTGGGAAGACGATTCCGCCGAGGATCACTGTCTGTGGGATAGCGCTCAGGAGTGCATTCAGGAGTTCAACACTCTCTTCGGCAGACCACCCTTCATCAAGTTCGCGTGCGAGTTCACGAGTGAGCGAGAGTGTGTAGCCGAACAGAACGAGCGTGATCATGAGTGCGTACCCGAACGCAACACGAGCACCCACTGCAAATCCGGCAAATGGATCCGTGGTGTCAGACCGATAGACCAGCACACAGCCGGCCAACACGAGGATTGCAATGATGTACCATGCTGGGAACAGCGAGTCAGCTTCCAATCCGTGGTTGTCGATGAAGCCGAGTTGAAACTCGAAAATCATGTACAGCTGGTCGAGATCGGTGATCCCCTCGACTCCAGCCCCACCTCCGGCAGTGCCACGATCAAATGTTGGTGTATACTCTTCGAAAGAGCTATCAAACAGATACCAGACGGCCAGTAGTATTCCAAAGAGGCCGATCCCCCAGCGCAAGCCCGATCCTGTCAAAACTGGTTTCCTCGCTCGCAATGCTGCCCCTACAGCACAGAACACAACCCCGTAAAGTCCACCCAGAATGACCAGTTCACCGATGTCGATTCCGTAGTCATCCGAGTTCACGACAACGGCGGCGGCGAACAAAACTAGTGTGAACGGGACAGCGACCAGCGCACCAGCCGTAATGCTTCCCGATGTCGACTTTTCTCTCGAGATATGAATGCTTGCCAGAGCATACCCTGCCGCGACGAGAACAAACACCGGAATCAGGTAGTGTGCAACGACGCCGAGTGCATATCGAGACGAGTCAGTCTCCTGTTCGTAGACGGTTCCGAGTTGAACTACTTCTTCAACCGCAATCCCGAGGCTCTGAATGAAAGCGACAATCGCAGTCTCGTACACCGGCTGCTCGGTCTCCTCAAAAAGATCGAACCCCATCAGTACGAACGCAGTGAGTAACGCGCCAAGGATAACTGCACCACTACCAACGACCGCTGCAGTTTGCCAGTGCGCCCTGTCACGAACGATCGTTTTTGTCAGATGAAACGAACTCTCCTGTCGCGACCCTGACTGACCCCCAACCACGTCACAGGTATCGTATTCCAGATATAAAGTTCATTGTGAATGTGAGAAATATAAAGATAGAAATATCTCGCAGTACCGAAATTGTGTGCCTGATCGAAGCTATCGACATCGTGGAACTACGACAACGACCGGTTCGCAGCACATCGTTTGGATGTTTTTGTTCCACAGGCAGATCCAGCATGAGAGCATCGAGAGCAATCGTATTTCAGCGTGGAGCGCCTACGGTAGCGTATGCAGTGGCAAGCAGACTGGGGACTCCGGACCAGAATGGGAGCAACAATGTTCCTGCTCGCCGCAGTGTATCTCGTCTTCATCGGGATCATGTCGGTGTACGTCCAGAGTTTCCTCTTCATTGCGATCGTGTTCGGGCTCTTCTCCTTTGCCCAGTTTTACTACAGCGACAAGCTGGCGTTGCGGAGCATGGGCGCACAGAAGGTCAGCGAGTCGGAGTATCCGGAGCTACATCGGTCAGTGACGCGGCTCTCACAGCAGGCCGACCTTCCAAAACCGACCGTTGCTGTCATGGATTCTGACGTGCCGAATGCCTTCGCGACCGGGCGCTCTCAGGAGAACGCGACTGTCGCCGTCACGACGGGGCTGCTCAACACCCTCGACGAGCAGGAAGTAGATGGCGTCATCGCCCACGAACTGGCCCACATCAAGAACCGCGACGTGATGGTGATGACGATCGCCTCCTTCTTCTCGACGATCGCCTTTATGATCGTCCGCTGGGGGTTTCTGTTCGGCGGCGGCCGTCGGCGTGGCGGCGGTGGGATTCTGGTCGCGATCCTCATCTCGCTTGTCGTCTGGGTCATCTCTTTCCTGCTCATCCGGATGCTCAGTCGCTACCGCGAGTTCGCAGCCGACCGTGGCGGCGCAGTGATTACGGGCCGCCCCTCCGCGCTCGCCTCGGCACTGATGACCATCGACGGCCGAATGGACAAGGTTCCCAAAGAAGACATGCGTGAACAGGCCGAGATGAACGCCTTCTTCATCATCCCAATCAAGAGCGGTTTTGTCGGGAAGCTCGCTCGAACACATCCGTCGACGGAGAAGCGCGTCGAGCGACTTCGTCAACTGGAGCGGGAGATGGAAGGCGTGTGATGAGCGATCGTGTGCAAAAACTCCGGTTCTTCGGACGGTCAGAACCGTGGTAACTACCCACAGTCGATGACAGGAACGCCGTGTTTTAGTCGATCCATCACCGAGTAAGAGCCAGATGGCCCGCTATCACATCGAGACCTACGGCTGTACATCCAACAGGGGAGAGAGCCGCCAGATCGAGCGGGCACTCCGCGATGGTGGCCACCACCCCGTCGAGGAGCCAAAACAAGCAGATGTGGCGATCCTCAACACCTGTACGGTCGTCGAGAAAACGGAGCACAACATGCTCCGGCGGGCCGCCGAACTCGACGAACAGACAGCCGGCGATCTCATCATCACTGGCTGTATGGCACTCGCTCAGGGCAATGCCTTCAACGAGGCGGGCATCGACGCCGAGATTCTCCACTGGGACGAGGTGCCCGAACATATCCGCAACGGCGAGTGCCCGACGACGACACCCGACGCCGAACCGATCGTCGATGGCGTCATCGGCATCCTGCCGATCGCACGGGGCTGTATGAGCGACTGTTCGTACTGTATCACCAAGCAGGCAACGGGCAGAATCGAGTCTCCGACGGTTGAGGAGAACGTCCGGAAGGCACGAGCACTCGTCCACGCCGGCGCGAAGGAGATCCGGATCACCGGGCAGGACACCGGCGTCTACGGCTGGGATCGCAACCAGGGTGAGAGCCTACTTCCCGAGTTGCTTGAACGCATCTGTACGGAGATCGACGGCGAGTTCCGGGTGCGTGTCGGGATGGCAAATCCGAAAGGCGTACACGGTGTCCGGGACCGACTCGCCGCAGTGTTTGCCGAACAGGAGAAGCTGTACAACTTCCTGCACGCACCGGTCCAGTCCGGGAGCGACGAGATCCTCGCGGATATGCGCCGGCAACACACCGTTTCCGAGTACGTCGAAGTCGTCGAGGCCTTCGACGAGGCGCTCGATTACTGGACGCTCTCGACAGATTTCATCGTCGGCTTCCCGACCGAGACCGACCGCGACCACGAGCAGTCACTCGCCTTGCTGCGGGAGACCCGACCGGAGAAGATCAACGTCACCCGCTTCTCGAAGCGTCCGGGCACCGACGCCGCGGAGATGAAAGGGCTCGGTGGGCAGATCAAGAAAGATCGGTCCTCCGAGATGACCGACGTGAAGATGGATGTCGTCGGCGATGCGTACGAATCGATGGTCGGAACCGAACAGGAGGTGTTGCTCGTCGAGGACGGCACCGACGAGAGTCTCGTCGGCTACGACAGCGCCTACCGGCAGGTCGCCGTGCCGGGTGCCGAAAACGAGGTCGAAATCGGCGACATCGTCCGCTGTGAGATTACCGGACAGAACACAGTGTACGCACTCGGCGAGATCTGCTAGCTGTTTTCGGCCGGCACGATCCCAGTAATCTGGAAGTCTGCCCCCGAGTCCTCGGTGTCCAAGATCTCTACCTCCCAGCCGTGGGCCCTGGCAATCTCGTCGACGATTGCGAGTCCGAGCCCAGTCCCATCTCGGGTCGTCGTGAACCCGTCCTCGAAAATCTGTTGTTTGTGTTCGTCGGGGATGCCTGCGCCGTCGTCCGAGACACGGACAGCCAGCTGCTGTGCTGAGTCGGTCAGTGAAACTGTGACGGTGACATCTTCGCCACCGTGCTGGATCGCGTTCCGAAACAGGTTTTCGAGCAGCTGGGAGAGACGATCCTCGTGGGCCTGAATCGGCCGGTCGGCATCGATGCTAAGCGTCGCTGACTCCGTCGCGACGTTGGTCCAGGCCATCTCTGCGACTGACTGCAAAGACAGCGCCTCCGTATCAATCCGTTCGTCGCGCTGACGGCTTAGTGTCAACACGTCCTCGATGAGTCGTTCCATCCGTTTGAGCGAGTCGTAGATATCGTCGAGATGCCGTTCGGTCGACTCGTCGACATCCGCGATTCGAGGGAGCATCTCCGCACGGCCGAGGGCGACATCCATCGGGTTCCGGAGATCGTGGCTGACGACGCTCGCGAACTTTGAGAGTCGCTGTTCGCGCTCTTTGAGACGGGTAATATCGTGTAACACTGCGACAACCGCTGGCCTGGGCTCCGCCGTCGGCAGTGTCGTGAGTCGACACTCCGTCGGCACTGTCTCCCCATCACTCGTTTGGATCGTTCCTTCGACGGTCGTCGCAGCTTTCCCTCCAGTCCGGGCAATCTCGACAATCGCGGCCTGCAGTGCGTCGGCGTCCTCGGTGTTGAATACCAGCTCCAGCGTCTCGTCGATGGCAGTATCACGCTCGTATCCGGTAACTGTCTCGAAGCTATCGTTGACAGAGCAGAAGCGTCCATCCGCATTAAGCGTACAGATCGGCTCACTAACGGCCTGCACAATGGTCTCGTACCGCTTGAGTTCCTGTGCCCTGTGTTTTCGGTCTGTGACATCACGGGCAACACCGAGCATCCCGGCATACTCACCTGCACCGGTCTCCCTGATTGTAACGTTGATGACGACAGCAACCTGCGTGCCGTCGACGCGTTCGAGAACGACCTCGATCAGCGCCTCGTCAGTGCCTGTTTCGAGGCGTTCGAGAATTTCCTTTCTGACAGTTTCGAACTCACTTTCCGACAGTATCTCGGCAGCATGTGCACCCAGTAGTTGGTTTTTTTCGTATCCAAGGAGCGCGGCGAATGATTCGTTGCAGAAGTCAAAGTGACCGTCCGCGTCGAGAATGAACAACCCGTCTTTGGCGTTTTCGACGAGCTCTTCGAGAAGCTCAGGATTCGTCTGTCGGTTCGGGCCAGCGCCATCAGTAACGAGGTGGGGAGAGTCGATACCCTTTTTTTCTGTGGAACGCGCCGAATTGCTGGTCTCGTCACTCATCGTCCACCACTGCAATCTGCTGTCTTCGTTGCAAACTGCCCGAAACAGTCACGGTTACTCCGAGTATTCATCTTCCGGATTGATAATTATACGGGTCTTTTGTTTGCGGTATTTTACCGATAGCTCATACGGACTGTTGGAAGAACTGTCGATGGCTCGTCGCTGTCGGAACGATTTGCCGGGCGTCTTCGTTCCGCGGTTCTGTCTCAAAGCGAAATCCGATCGCCGATCTCGATGACCGACAGCTCCTCTGGGTACGGAAAGCTGCTTGCATGCTTGTGAAGCACGGTCGGATCGGCAGTCAGCCCCTTCCACATATCCCAGTGGGTGGGGACAATACGTTCAGCCTGAAGTTCGTTTGCGGCCTCAACCAGCATATTCTCATCGCTGTACCAGGTCGTTCGCTGTGGCTCACCACTCTCCTTGTCATCGATCAACCCTGTCGATCCGAAGGCGAGTACGGCCAGATCGACATCGTAGCGCTCGCCGATCCGGTCGAACTCGCCCGGGCGGGCATCGCCGCCGTGGACGAACGTTCCCGCGTCGTGTTCGATAACGTAGGCAACGGGATGCTCGGCGTCTGGGTCGTTCGCTGGCTCGGCAGTGATCGTGAGATCGCCGAGTTCGATCGTCTCCCCATCGTCAATCTCGTGTAGCTGGGAGGAGTCGACATCCCAGTTTCCAGTCCAGTCCTCTTCCTCAGTCACTTCGATCCCCGCATCAGGGGCGTAGTACTGCGCGCCGGTGTTCGCCAAGATTGGGGCCTGGCTCGGCCCGTGGACGTGGTCAGTGTGTTCGTGGGTCCCAAGCACCGCGTCCGCGTGTTCGACATCCTCGGGTTCGAATGGGACCGGGATCATCCGGAGCGTTCGTGGTGGATCACCGAGCCCGAGATACGGATCGATGAACACCGTCGTCCCGTCTGCGCTTTTGAGTGCAAAGCCGTTGCAACCGAAATACCAGAGGTCGACACCCGATGGCTCGGCGTCGGCGATCGCTCTCGGTAGCCAGTCCCCCCAGTCGCTGTGGATCGTCATACCCTATGCTGTGTCTGTCCAGTGAGTAAGCGTTTCGCCTTCTCGGATCGTTTGTGAGTAGTATCCGGCAAATTCATATAACTACACATCAATAATATTTTTTCGTGATGGTCTCGAAAAAGGGGTGATGCGCCACTCTGAAACCCAAAAGCTGTTTGAGGATAGTTTCGACTTTCCCGTCGCCCGCGAGACGGTTGTCGAGGAAGTAGGCGATATGACACTGTCGACGCCCGAGGGCAGTGACATCCCGATCGCAGAGATTCTCGAACTCACCAACGACGAGAGCTATGACACGCCGGGTGAACTACAGCGGACGCTCATCGGAAACTTGGAAGAGGAGTTTATCGGCCGGAAGTTCTACGACGACCGGGCGGGCCAGCCCGAGCAGACGAATAGAACTGGCGACGAGGTGTCGCTCTAGTCGTTACAGCAGCCGGTCGCTTTATCGCCGAAGTCGATCGAAAGCGGTTCGTTGATGTGTGCGTTCAGCGCCTTCAGGCGAAGCTCGAGGTCGTTCTCGGCCTGCAGAAACTCTTTCATCACCGGGATTTCGTGGAGTTCTTCCTGTTTCTGTTGCATCTCTCGCAGATCGTCCCGAGTCGCTGCCCCACGTTCCCGTGCATCCATGTACCGGCGTCGGGCCCGCTCGAACTCCGAGATCTGCTCCTGGGCCTCGGTATCCGCTTCGACGGCTGCTTTCGCCTCGATGAACTGTTCGTACTCCGGCAGTCCTTTGATCGCCTCGCCGAGAGACTCTGCCAACGCTTCGATCGACTCTTCGGTCTCTGTCGCGGCCTCAGTATCGATACTCATTACCACAGCGTTGGACTGGTCAGACAAAGGCCTACCGGTCGTCGAACCGCTTTTCGACGCTTTCGGCGTGGGCTTCGAGCCCCTCGGTTCGGGCGAGTGTCGTAATGGTCTCGGCGATGTCGTCGAGTGCGTCCCTGTCGAGTTGCTGGACGGTCGTCGAGCGGAGGAAGGTGTCGACAGAGAGCCCACCGACACGGCGTGCGCTGCCACCGGTCGGGAGCACGTGGTTCGGCCCGCTGGCGTAATCTCCCGCAGCGACGGGGCTGTACGGACCCAGAAACACCGAGCCCGCGCTGTCGATCCGGTCGAGCAGTTCCTCCGCTTCGTCAGTGACGATCGAAAGGTGTTCGGCGGCAAACTCCTCGGCAAACAGTGTTGCCTCACTCATCGACCGGGCCAAGAAGATCCCACTTGGCTCGTTTTCGAGTGCACCGCAAATGACCGATTCGCGTTCACGGTTGCCCGCCTGTCTGTCTGTCGCCTCGGCGATCTCCTCGGCGAGTTGCTCGTCGTCGGTCACGGCTGCGACCGCCGCGTCGGTGTCGTGTTCGGCCTGTGCAACCAGATCAGCGGCGACGAGTTCGGGATCGGCGGTCTCGTCGGCGACGACGAGTAGTTCACTCGGCCCGGCGAGAAAGTCGATCTCGACGTCACCGCGAACGGCAGCCTTCCCAGCGGTGACCCACTTGTTGCCGGGGCCGACGACGACATCACAACCACTGACGGTCTCTGTACCGTAGGCCAGTGCTGCGATTGCCTGTGCCCCACCCACCTGATAGACGGCGTCGGCACCAGCAATATCGACCGCTGCGAGCGTCGCGGGGGCGATCTGCTCCGCGGGTGGGGTCGCGACGGCGACGTGTTCGACGCCAGCGACCTTCGCCGGAATCACACCCATCAGCGCGCTGGAGGGGTACGCGGCGGTCCCTCCTGGAGCGTACACACCCGCACTCTCAAGCGGGCGAAAGCGCCGGCCGAGTTCGCGTCCCTCGAAGGATTCGCGCCAGTCCTCAGGTGCCTGACGCTCGTGGAAGGCCCTGATATTGGCTGCGGCATCTTCGATTGCGTCTCGCACGTCGTCGTCAAGCTGGTCGACGGCGCGTGCTGCTCGATCCGTGATGTCGATGTTGCCGACATCGACGTCGTCGAACTCCGAAGAGAACTCACGCAGTGCAACATCTCCCTCGGTTCGTACCCGGTCGACGATCTCCTCGACATCACCGCGGACGGAAGCCACACCACCCTCCCGGTCGAAGACAGCAGCGCGCTCGTCGGGAGCAAGCTCCGAGATTACTCGAATGTTCATACCCACTGTATCGGTGGCTGTTACATAATCTCCCCGGAAGAATCAGTCGAGACGTCAGCAGTCCCCGCCCTCAGCGAGTCGTTCATTGCCGGCCGCGAACCTGTCCTCGCCCTCTTGGATATTTCCGTCGTCCAGCAGACGAGCGGCTTCCTCGTAGTGTTCTGTGGCGTCGCGGACGGCACTGAACTCGCAGATGGTTTCGTCGATATCAGCCTGGAGATCCGCTGGAACCTCACCTTCTGCCTCGCGGAGCGTCTCGATTGATTCTCCAAAGCGCTCGGCTGCAGTCTCGAACTGTGAAGCAGCCTCCTCGTAGTTCTCTTCATCGATCGCTACAAGCCCTTCGTCCAGCGGCTGGAGCCCCTCCGTGTACTGGCGGAGGCTCGTGATGAGGATGTCGAGACCGAAGAAAAGACGCTCGAACTCGTCGAGATCGGACTCCAGATCCTCGAATTCGAGACGGGTGGATGCATCCAGATCCTCGGTTTCGATCGCCTCGAACTCCGCGCGTGCATCGTCGAGTTTCTCGTCTGCCGCCGCCATGTCTTCTTCGGCGCGGCCGAGCGTCTCGATCGCTTCTCCCCACTGCTCGGTTTCGATCTGTTCTTCGGCCGTGGCGAACGTTTCGACTGCCGCCGACAGCTCGCCGAAGGCGTCGACGAACGCCCGGAGGAACTGTAAAATTCCATCGAGCGCCTCGATTCTGGTTAGCTGGTCGTCATCCGCCAGTGGTCGTGCCTCTTCCAGCGCTGTGCTGGCCTCGTCGAGTTGCGCAATGATTTCTGCCGTTTCGATGCTCTCGGAGTCGTCCTGCTCGAACTGATCGAGCTGCGTTTCGAACAGCGTCTCTGCTTCGTCGAGATGCTCGTCTGCCGAATCGATCAGCGCTTCGACGGTTTCTGCGTCCTCATCTTCGTCCGCTCCGTTCCCGGTCTCTTCGGTTGATTCGTCGTCATCATCGCCGGGCTCTTCGTCCGGTGACTCGGCTGCATCATCCGTCTCCGTGTCATCCCCGTCCGAACAGCCAGCGATCGCGACCGAAGCGCCAGTGATCCCCACGAGAGCGAGATATCTCCGTCTATCCATGTATAGTAAACTGTGAATATGGTATGAATAAATTGTGGTAACATGTTAATATAGTTACCATTACCGGAATGCAGCGTGGTTTCGGCCAAACGCAGGCGGTAAGGCGCTGGACATCGACATAGCTGATAATGAGCAAGCCAACGCCAGACGTGTACGAAGAGGGGCGTGGGATGGACGCCCACAACCAGGCGATGCGCGAGATCCGCGCTCGCAAGGACGAAACCTACGATCCCCGCGAGCCGACCCGTGTCTGGCTCGACGAGGATAACACGCCCGATGGCGTGTACGACTCGCTGACGATCATTCTCAACACCGGCGGCTGTCGGTGGGCGCGTGCGGGCGGCTGTACGATGTGTGGCTACGTCGCAGAAAGCGTCGAAGGCGGCACTGTTGCTCACGAGGATCTGATGACACAGGTCGAGAAATGTCTCGACCACGAGGCCGAACACGCAGCGGAGCCGGCAGGGCAGATCAAGATCTACACCTCTGGCTCTTTCCTCGACGAGCGGGAGATCCCCGCCGAGACCCGCCAGGCCATCGCCGAGACGTTCGCCGACCGCGACCGGATGGTCGTCGAATCACTCCCGGATTTTGTCGAGTACGAGAAGATCACGGATTTCACCGACCGCGGGATCGAGACGGATGTCGCGATCGGACTGGAGACGGCGACCGATCGGATTCGAAAGGACTGCGTGAACAAGTACTTCGAGTTTTCGGAGTTCGAACGTGCCGCAGAGGACGCTGCCGAGGCCGGAGCAGGAATCAAGGCCTATCTGCTGATGAAGCCACCGTTCCTCTCCGAATCGGAGGCGATCGAAGATATGAAGCGGTCGATCCGCCGGTGTGCAGCCGTCGAGAACTGCCATACGGTCTCGATGAACCCGACAAACGTCCAGCGACATACGATGGTCGAGGAGCTGTATTTCAATGACGGCTACCGACCGCCGTGGCTCTGGAGCGTCGCCGAGGTGCTCGAATCGACCGTCGACGTGGATGCAATCGTCGTCTCCGATCCCGTCGGTCACGGCAGCGACCGCGGCGCACACAACTGTGGCGACTGCGACGACCGCGTCCAGCGCGCGATCAAGGATTTCGATCTCCGACAGGATCCGACGGTCTTCGAGCAGGTCTCCTGTGACTGCAAACTGACCTGGGCGGAAGTTTGCGAGCGCGAGCGAAGCTACTCGATGCCACTGACTCGGTAGGCTAGTGAAACTGTCGGTTGCTGAATCGAAAACAAAGCGCTTAGCGGCTATCGTGACTACTTTCACTTTCACTCCGGGGGGATCGGTTATAAGTGCGTCCCCTCACAAAGAGTAGACAGGGACAGGAGTTCCCTGCTCGAGTCGTTCGCGGCCGAGCGCATTGTCACACGCTCCGTCCCTACCCCATCCTTTCCCTTGTGTCCTCACAACTGTGAGTGACAGCGTTGTGTCCGTACTGCCGGCTGTAAGATGTTGAAAAGCTGCGACACCTCGTGGTGTCACATATCGTACCGAATGGACAGCCTGCGGTGTCAAATGTCAAATCACTTAACAATAAACGTCGATCCGGCAGCAGTAAGGGCAACGCCGGTTCCGAACGCAACGAGTGGAACCAGTAGCTCACCGATACTCCCGTCACCACCGTCCCCGCCACCGCCCGACGCGATGGCACCGAAAAAGAGGAGGATGAAAAGCATGAGCACAAACCCGAAAAACGTCCCAGCACCACTCACGACCGCCGCGGACTGTTCGTCAGCATCCAACCGAAGTCCAACAAAGACTCCCGTCACCATCGAGATAATCGGTGCGCCAAGAATCGGAACAAACAGTGCAAATGCACCGATCAACGCAGCCCCATCGCTCGCAAGCACGTCCAGAAGCACCAGCCCGATACCGTAGCCGACGCCGATCGCAGCGAAAAGACCAACGACGAACTTCAGAAACAGTTTGCCAACGGGCTCGCTGAGGATATCTGTCGGAGAGTCTGCTGACTGTGATTGTCGTTGGCTACCGACTGGCTGTGCTGGCTCGGTATTTTGTTATTGTTCTGTCGTTACTTGGGTTGGATCGCTTTCTGACATACACCGGAATACTTATGAACTACAAATAAAACCGCTGTTGGCGTGACCATCTGGCCGATTCACCCAGTTAATAACAAATATGTATTTCTATAAATTAGATGTATTGACATACGTCAAGATCCTACCGGGTGTATGCAAAACGAACCCGCAGGAGTCGATCTCGATCGGCAGTTCGAAGCTCTCGGGAGCAGTGCTCGCCGGCGTATCCTTCTGGAACTGTTCGAGTCGAGCGGCGAGCGAGCGCTCGATATTGATGAGATCAGTTTGTCTAACGGTCACAGCGAACTCGCCTTGTATCATTCACACATTCCACGGCTAGAGGCAGCGGGCTTCGTCGAGATGGACGGTGAGCAAGGAGTCGTCTATCAGGGAGAAAACTATTCAGCGATCGAACCGCTGCTTTCGGCTCTGGCAACGAACGAAGAACGACTGCCGCTTTGATTACTCACGTTCTGGATCACGACGGGGAATAAGTCCCTGTGAAAGCAGCCGACGTGCAATCACCACCAGTCCGTTCCCGAACCCCTGGCCGAACACCGCCTGTTCGTTCTGTCCAGTGACGGTAATCGTGCTGACGAGGATGGTCGACCGGTCGACGAGCAGCAGTCTGCCGATGTTGATACTGTTGCTCGCATCCGCGTCGCCGCCAAGAAACTCTAGCCCAGAGAGAAAGGTCGTTGCGTCTGGAACCGCCTCGTGGATGCGCTCCTGAAGCGGTTCCGTCACCGCACCGATAAGCAGGTCGATACTCGAGTCGAGACTGTTCAGTCTGTTGATCAGCTTCTCGGTCAGCAGCGACTCGTCGCCCAGAACCAGCACAACCTCCATCTCCGCTTTCTCGATGAGCTGGCTGGTTCGGTTTGCGATCGCTGTCCGACCAGTCATCGACCACACTTCCTGTGCTGTTTCGTCGCCGCTCTGGTCGATCTGTTCGGCCGTCTCCAGCGCATTCGAAAGGCGGGTGAGCCGTTCCTCGTAGCGTGCAGTGAGCGTTTCGATGGCCTCCTCGATCGGGACAGCACGGAACTGTCGGGGACTGGAGTGTCGAACCTCCGCGAGTCCCTCCGCTTCGAGGACACGAATCGCATCGTAAACGCGTGTCCGCGGGACCTCCGTGATCTCGCTGAGCTGTTTTGCTGTTCCTGTCGAAAGCTGTGACAGCCCGACGAAACACTGTGCCTCGTACTCTTTCAATCCGAGCTGCTGGAGTGTCTCGACTGCTTCTGTGAGCGCATCATCGTCGTTCATGTGCCAACCTGTGGCCCGGTGAAGCCGGGTACTATACAGTATTCACACCCCGCGTGTATAGTGCTTGTTACTCGGAGAATTATTTTTGGATAGCTATACGGACATCAAACCGCCCAGAAGCTGTATTTGGACCTTGCTTGAATATATTGTCACAGTTGAAGCTACAAGATAGATTCAATCGTATTTAGCCAACAGCATCATCTCAGCACAGTTTTTCCGTTTTTCACCCATTTAATCACAAAATTATTATACGCGTCGGAAGCGATAGTACAGATCAGCAGCCGTTAGCAGACAAAACTATGAGTGACGATCCAGCCGCCGTCGCGGTCGAGCAGCTCGAACAGTTGGGGTTGAGTACGTACGCCGCGCGGTCGTTCATCGCGCTTGTGGGTCTCGGGACGGGCACAGCAGCGGATATCGATCGGGTCGCGGACGTACCGCGGACACGTGTCTACGACGCAGTCGAGGAGCTTGCCGAGCGGGGACTGGTCGATATCCAGCAATCCCGCCCAAAGGAGTTCTGGGTCCCTTCGGTCGAGACCACAGTCGCGACGTTCCAGCAGGAGGTCGACGACCGAGTCAGGTCGCTCGAAGAATCACTCGCGGCGGTCGAACCGGAGAATCACCGCGAGAAACAGCGCGGCGTCTGGACAGTCGACGGGAAACAGGCGGTGACCGATCGAGTAACCGAGTTCATCGACGCAGCAGACGAAGAGATCGTCTACATGACTGTTGCGGAGTTGCTCACCGGGGATATCGTCGCGGCGTTGCGGGCGGCCACCACCCGTGGCGTTTCGATCAAGCTCGCTGGCATCTCGCCGGACGTGCAACAACAGATCGAGTCGTCGGTCCCCGAGGCAGAACAGTTCGAATCGCTCTGGCTGTGGTCGGATACACCCGCTGGAAGACTGTTGATGATCGACGGGACGAAGACGCTCGTGAGTGTCCGACCAAACGGCGGGCGGTCGGAGACCGCAATCTGGGGTGCCGGTGAGACGAACAGTCTCGTCGTCGTCCTCAGATCGATTTTCACCTGGCGACTCGACGAGAACAGATCAATCTAGGGCTACGCGTCGCCAAACCCGCGAAGGACGCCCTGCCCTGCTGTGCTCCCGATATCGGGAAGCGAGACGCGCTCGGGGTGGGGCATCATCACTGCGATGTGATCGTCCGCACCGATGACGCCGGCAACGTTGTTTTTCGAACCGTTCGGGTTGGCCTCGTCGGTGATCTCGCCGTCTTCGGTACAGTACCGAAACAGCACCTTCTCCTCGTCTTCGAGTGTTTCCAGCCGGTCGTTCTCGATCTCGAAACGGCCCTCGCCGTGGGCGATCGGGAACTCCAGCACCTCGCCCGCGTCGTACTGGGCGGTCCAGGGTGTGTCGGCGTTCTCGACACGGAGATAGACGTGTTCACACTGGAAACGGGCGCTACGATTGATGGTGAACGCGCCGGGAGTCAGCGCAGCCTCGCAGCCGATCTGTGCGCCGTTACAGATCCCGAGCACAGGCGTCCCCTGTTCGGCCCGCTTGCGGACTTCCTCGACGATCGGCGAGCGTGCTGCCATCGCGCCCGCACGGAGGTAATCACCGTAGGAAAAGCCGCCAGGGAGGACAATTCCCTCCGTCGCTTCGGGGAGGCCGTCCTCGTGCCAGACGAGCTCGGCGTCGATCTCCATCGATTCGAGCGCGTGGACGGTATCCCGGTCACAGTTGCTGCCGCCAAACTGGATTACGGCGACCGTCATTGTTCTTCGAGTTCGATCTCGTAGTCGTGCAGCGTCGGGTTGGCGAGCAGTCGCTCGGTCATCTCCGTGACGCGCTCGGTCGCATCCTCGGCGTCAGCAGCGTCGAGGTCAATCTCGAACTGATCAGTCGAGCGGAGATCGTCGAGTTCGAATCCAAGTCGTTCGAGCGCGCGCTGTGTCGTCTCTGCCTCCGGGTCCAGCACACCCGTTTTGAGCCGGACAGTTACCGTCGCGGTGTACTCACTCATTGCCTGATAGG
>LKMJ01000321.1_pt1 | contig 34519 bp, 48 predicted proteins | sample 643391 | NCBI WGS metagenome assembly LKMJ01 (sample SAMN04112250, study PRJNA286221) | soda lake metagenome | biome: soda lake; feature: Kulunda Steppe; material: water; isolation source: sample PL-Br10 brine of Picturesque Lake | place: Russia: Kulunda steppe | collected 2010-07 | reverse complement strand
GCAGAGGTCGGCGTGGGCTTTTGGCACACCCGCCATGCGCAGAAGTGTGAACTCTGCTGTGACAGCCTGCTTCCCTTCCTCCCCCCCACCGGGAATGTATGTATGTAACCTAACCTAACCTAACCTCCCCCCCACCGGCCAGCCGCACAATTGTACACTCTGCTGCTGCTGGTGCTGCTGGTGCCGGTGCTGGTGCTGGTGCTGGTGCTGCTGAGAGCTTCCCCCTGCCACCGACACCTCACCTCCATGCGAGGCCATGAGTGTCTGTGCTGCACTATCTTGTATCTTATTATAGGACATTTTTATAGTTTTAATTTTTCTCTAATGAACTCGACGGACTCAAGAGACATAACTGCTCAAGATGGTTGGTCGATGGTCATTGTGTGGTCGAAAATATGTATTTTGACCCGTATTATACGTATTACACCGTACATACGGAATTATACGGGATACGGGATACGGTGGGGGGGGTCTGTATTATACCGTATTATACGTATTCCGTATAATACCTAGAATTATGACAATACGGATCTGGCCAACCCTAGGTATGTCCTTTGCACTGTGGAGGTGCGGGGATCTGCGCGTGTCCTTGATGGTTAGAGAAAAACCAGCTCCGATTTGCCTTGTTTTTAACCAGCCCACCCCCACGATTCAGCTCTCAGATTACCCACGGACAAATGGATACATTACATGCTCTATGTGAGTTTGAAATTTCCTTCAATATGCTGGTTGGGCATCTCCTCAAAAGGGGTACAATACTCATACAATCCGTAAGGCTCCTTGAAAGATAGAAATATCTTCCCCTACCACCAAGTTTGCGCTCCAACGCACGCCTGTATTCTACTCGGGGCTTCTCCCCCCCTTCTGCCAGACTTGGACCATAAGTGTGGTGTTAAAGAGCACTAGGGCTCAATCTTAAACCTGAAGTAAGTTGATTTTAAAGCATGTTTCAGGAAATGCTTTGAAAGGCTTACCCTGCACTCTCAAAGGATGGGCACAACCTCACAGAAGGTCCTCCAATCCCATACAATCCAGATCTTGCCTTTGTTCCCAGGTTGCGCTCCTTAAGCTAACTTCTGCTCTTGGTCACACTTGCCACCATTAGCTGCTGCTGCTGCTCCTGCTGCGCTCCTAACTACAGGATGCGCTGGTACAAGGCATTGGAGGCACACAAGGCCACACATGGTAATGCCTCACCCGCAGCCCTGACCATGGGCGTGGATCTGTACTTGATCAATTGGTGCTCTGTGCAGCGCATTGCACGCCGCTCCAATGTCCTCAGCGAGCCACGGATTGAAGCCTTAGATAGATTAGGATTTGACTGGAGCGGTGCAGACCCGCTCTCCTAGTTCTCTCGATGGCAATGGAATAGTCACGGGGTAGGATTTCCCTGACCCACATTGAGCTCCTTTGACCTTTTGTTGGAAGGTGATGGAGTGTCTGCCAGACATTAGTGGTGTTTGCACCGGACATATGCCTCCTCCTCAGTACATGCCACCAAAGGGTCTAGACTTCAAGCTGATGCACCTTGGGAGGGTGTGTGGCCTTGTTTAGCTCAAGCAGGTAGGGCTAAATTTGTCAGGCTTGAATGTTTGAATGGTTGTTCCTTGCATCAGGTGATTCATGAGATCCCTGTGAGCGCAGTTATTGCTTCTTTCTTTGGTTGTTTGCAGACCTGCATGACTTTCATTGTCTCAACATTCTTTCTCTAAGAGTGCTCTCGGACCATGATGGTAGGTGTGCGCCGTGGTGACTGCTTGCTGGGTTATCCTCGCTCGCTTCATTTTCCTGTCTATCTTAGACAAGCCTACATAAGCAGGTAAAAACTAGTGGCATGCATTCGAGAAAGAGGATGTTCTGGTGCAGGCACCAGGCAGTTCTCCATCGTCAGAAAGAGCTGAAACATGAGTTAGTAGGGCAGATGGACTCTTGGACACACTAAATTTGTTGAACCAAGTCACTTGCCCTGTGGCCGCCACAGCGGATGTATCGAATGGTAGCTCCCTTCTAAAATTCCTTCATTCCATGCAAATAAGTTGTTTGGTTCGTTGCACATCTTTTTAACAAATGAAGTTTTTGGAGACACCCCAACTCTACCCTCCATCCAAGAAGTCAGCCTAGTAGGGCTTTGATACTAGAAGACCCTTCCCTAAAACCCAATGTCCTAAATGCCCGAGACATTAATCCAGACATGAAGATGGAGCAGCTGCCCTGACAGAAAATGAGTCCACTTTATGACAGAATTGGGAGATGAGAGGTTGTGGTTTTGTCAGTCTGCATCACATTCTTTGCTTACATTGAAGTGTTGTGGAAGGTTATCACATGCCAAAAGCATTGATTTTGCCACCTTCAAGATGTGTCACTCTAAACATCCTGTCGAGCTAGCTCGTACTAATACATCCAATGTGCATAAGTTATGCATTATTCATCATCCATTGCGAAGCCATGAGTCCAACAAACATCATGCTGCATGCACATATAGGTCATGTGTTATACAATGCAGGGGCAGGGTGACGTATGCCCCTCATGGCTCGTCATAGTCGCTGCCTTTTTTATCACTAGGTTGAGGTGGCAGCGCACCCGGTATTTCATCAGGCAGCTGCCGCACAGCCTCAACGTCTTCCTTAGGAGCACCACGACGAGACGGACGAGCTGTCTGCCTCTGGTACGATATAGTCATGATGCTCTGTAAACATAGGACCAACATGCGCCCTTAGCATCTCAGTGTCAGAAGCAGGACAAGGAATCGATAACGTTGATGTTGTTTTGGCACGGTTCCACTGGCCATGTTTTGCCAATCTATTTTAAACCCCTTGCATAAGTAAGGAACAGATAATAACTGCATGAAGCTAAAGACAATAACAATCAGTGCTCGATTTGTGGGAAACTTAACATTCATCTGAACACACACATGCGCACACATAAATACGGGGGGCATGTAAGTAAACCTCAACCGCACCTGCATCGCTGCAGCTCCCTCCTCCCCATACTTCTGTACAAGGGCCGCATTACTTTCTTCAGTTTCTGCTTTTTGCTGCCGGACAGCTTCAGCCAGTGCTGTCTGTAGGAGTAGGCATGGATGGCTCAGCTTGGAATAGCACAATACTTGGGAGGCACTCAGAGTATGCCTCAGAGGAAATCATGGCATCATAGTGCATGCATACATAATGAGCACAATAAGATAAGAATGCTAAGGTTTGCTCCATATTTACAAGTGTATAAGCTGCATAAAAGCATGGCATGTCAAATTCGACTATTTAATTGTGAACAGAAGCATACTTCTGTCGCATTCTGGTGACCAATGGTCAAGGTCATGCCATGTGAATACCTCATCATCTCCAGCCCCACCTGCTGCTCAACCAGGGACTTGTACTTGCCGCTCGTACTTAAGAGAGCCGTGGCTCTTGCGCGGGTGGCTTTAAGGTTGCTACCCAGGAGTGCCCTGGACCTGCAGATTAAATTCAAGAAACATCATGAGCGTCCCAAAGGTAATCCCCCACAATTAATGAGCTGCTTGTACAGCCCTATTAATTTGGCAGACTTCATGGTCTGAGATGCACTTGCATATGACCCTGAACCCACATGTGAAAGCAAAATTGGCCACATCATCAAAACAACTTAAGACAGCACTTCTAGGTCTAATCTTTACCTGTCTTCCAGCTCCTTCCTGTTGTAAGCTGTGCTTGGATTCCAACTGCTGGTGCTTGAGGGACTCTGAGAGCTTGCCCGACTCTGCATCAAGATGTGGTATCTTAGCTTGTAAGAGACGCCTAGGCGTTGGAGCTGTTCTAATTCATTCGAAGGCAGCGCTTCCGATTGTTGCATTAACAATCAATAATTCAAGCACCCCTCCGTCATGCACACACTGAGAGGCAATGAGCACATGTTCTCCCTGAGGAGCTCAGCAAGATTGGAATGGAGATTGAAGTCTGGTTATTGCATTTGGTTACAGCATGAGGCAATGCAGCTGGCTTCAGCTCAAGCACTGGCCCTAAACAACAGAATGCTGTAAGATGAAGGAGGTATGGCATAAACTTATGCAAGCTGCAGAGTAGAGGCTTGATGAAGTTGCACCTACCGGACTGGATTTAGGAGAGGCAAGGAACGTGCTCCGTTGCCGCAGGTCATTAGGATTTATGTCGCTTGGACGTAACATGTTTGAAAGTGCCAAGTCGCTGGTAGCATGACCATGCTTGCATGTTGGTAGGTACACGCTGTCATTCCACTGCAAAGGTTGGAAATGTTGAAGACAACATCCGAATGACGTGTGCATTTATACAACATTTGCCACCTTCAGGCCTCTTTAAAGGTCATTGGGAACTACCACGGGTAGCTTGAGCGTATTGAAATAAAGACAATCCAGGTTCCTCACCTTTTGCTGCATCATGGATTGCTGCTTCTCCTCCATGAGCTCTTGCTTTGTTTTGAGTGCCTGGGCATGACCAAAGGTTCCTGCTTGTGAAGGCGTCTTGTGCACAAGGGACGAAGATGGAGGCTTCCCATGGCAACTTCATGGAATGTAGGCGTTAAAAATCTTAGCACGCACCTTGTCATTGACATCCACCCTTATAACGCGCTCATGTAGACCTGAGTGCACAGAGGGGCAGGCATTCCTCCTGATTGCATTTCTTGCACACACGTACGTGTACTAAGTTGCAATATCTGCGCTGGAAATTCGGGATTGAGCCTTCAGTGCCAGCATGGTCTTCCTCACTATACTTGTCAAAGGTGCAATGATACACAGTAGGGCGGTACCGTAGTTAATCTTTCCATGGTGGATGGAACCAGGCGGGATGTCTTTTTGTCCAAGGGTCATGGTCATTATGAGCTAAGCACCAACACTTTTAGGGTAGTCCATTAGATGCATCTTAAAATAAAGTAGCCCCCCCGTTATACGTTTTGTTATTTTCCGATATGTTTTTGAGGAAGATACCTCAAAGCCAGACATGCCATGGTCCATCCACCAGTTCTACTTGTGCAGTACGCTCTGGTCATCTACCGAGATGTATCAGAATTAAGCCAAGGCTTGTGCCGCATTCCTCATTGAAGGTGAGCAACAATGGACATCAACAACTCCCATGAACAAGAGAGTTGAATATGCAGCACTCACACTGATACGTGAAGCACACCTAAGAACAATGACAGGACAGTATTTTGCGCACATAAGCATAAGGCCTGCATACGCGAACTTGTCACAAGGAAATGCACACGGCTGGTACACGTACAGCAAGTGACATTTAATGACCAATAATTTGGACTTCCATTTTGCAGGATGAGTTAGAGACGGATATAAAAAGGACAGCCCGAGACTTACAGAGAGCCATAGAGACGGAGGACTACAAAGCTGCATCTTTGCTCAAGCAGCACCTCCAGCAGCTGGAGCTTGAAGTCTTGAACAGTGACCCTGTGCTATTTCTGCAGAAGCAGCTTGAAAATGCTGTCAGCGAGGAGCGTTATGAGGTGCTTGGGGGTGTGTTAAGAGCACAATTGCTGGCTTCATGGCCGGTGAAGGAGGACTGGATTCCCTCAGCCTCTAAACTATGATCAGTGTCTGCTGTCACGCTGTAAAGATGCGGCGACAAATTTCCCCCTGCTGCACGGAGATCCTTTCCCTGAGGATCCTTGAGATCGTGGTTCGCTCTTAGAGGTTTCCAAAGAGTTCTTTGCAGGAGGCAGCAGAGTTCAGGACCAGGCTGCTTCCACTTGGTTTCCATGCTAGTATTCCCTACTTTGAACGGTGTTCATATGCAGGAAGCAGCAAAGATCAAGGCCCAGCTCCAAGCCGCGGAGCGAGAGAAGCAGGCCGCTGTGTCGTCATCCACCTCCACTGCCAATGCAGTCTCCACCATGAGCGACACCTTGACTCACGGTACGACACCCAGCTGTCATTTGCACACAGATTTGAGCAAGCCCGGCCTTGACATAGCTGACTGATGGCCGGAGGCCTGCTTGTGCCAGGGAAAGCATATCTCAGGCAAGGGTGGCATGCAACTCGCGTGCTAACACATTAGGCCCTGTTTCAGAGGCTGCTGTGAGATGGAAGAGGCTGGTGCACAATCCAAGAATGCTGACCCGCCCTAGCACTCGGTCTGAGTCATGTGCCTGCATTACAGACCCTTCAACATGACGCGCACTGTGCTGCGCAGTAGCGTGCCGTTACTGCCGGATGGAGCTTTGCCCTAGCAATGATCCTACGGCCTTTCAGGAACCTATTTAGAGTGCTGGTTGCTCCCAAGCTGCAGGCTCCAAAGAGGGTCCGAGTAGACTATTATAGACAGCTGCATGCAACAGTGCTTTGATGAGTTCAACCTCGACCATGACTGCCCATGCTGCAGGCATTAGGATCCGGGTCAGGAGCTTCTACCAGCCTGGCCAGTCGATGCCCAGCCGGTCATACTACTTCTTTGGGTGAGTCCTCTGGATGAGCTCCATGCACAGCAGCACATGCACTTCTTTGGGTGAGTCCTCTGGATGGGCTCCATGCACAGCAGCACATGCACTTCTTTGGGTGAGTCCTCTGGATGAGCTCCATGCACAGCAGCACATGCACTTCTTTGGGTGAGTCCTCTGGATGGGCTCCATGCACAGTAGCACATGCACTTCTTTGGGTGAGTCCTCTGGATGAGCTCCATGCACAGCAGCTGCAGCCTCCCAGCAGTAGCGTTTCTGCTGCTTTGCTGCTCGGTGAGTTGGTGAGACCTGTCTTGTGAATGAGAAACGTGCCAGGCATTGGCGAGCCTGCAAGCTTCAAAGGACCAACCCAGGGCTCCGAGGTGTTGGAAAACTGATCACCCACCTGAGCCACCATGACCTGCTTGTCACTTCTATCCCTGAACAAGGCTTTTGGATCTGGCCAACACGTGCCCTGCTTGTAAGACACATGCAGATATGGCCAACACGTGCCCCCTGCCTGTAATCTTCCAGGTATCACGTGTAGATCTGGCCAACACTTGCCCTCTGCTTGTCATCCTCCAGGTATCACGTGCAGATCTGGCCAACACGTGCCCTACTTGTAAGACACGTGCAGATCTGGCCAACACGTGCCCCCTGCTTGTAACCCTCCAGGTATCATGTGCAGATCACCAACGAGAGTCAATCCGTGGTGCAGCTCCGCAACCGTCATTGGTAAGTGGATGGACCATAACGCGTTGCAATGCTAAGTCAAGAAAAAGTCAGCGAGGGGCAGCTGAGGCACCGGGGGTTGTACTTCTTGTGTGTTCCCTGCACAGGTTACCCCCAACAAGCAGCTGTGAAGTGGCCAGGTAGCTTTGCCCACTAGCTCTTTTCTAAGGTGCAAAACTGGGGCCACGTGCTCCCACCATGCTGTGGTGTGGACTTTGCATAGCCATTTACATTTTAGACCAAGAATAAGGCCCATGACTTTTTTAGTGGATGGCATTATTGAATTAACACTATTTTTGCATAAGAAGTGGAGGCAAGATCCAATCATTGGCAAGATGCCCAAGTAGCCATATACTCAGAAGTAATTCACTCAGAAAGGTTAGATGAAAGCAGAACCTGCCCTCCAAACCAGGATTCTGACATCGGGAATGCTTCATTACATTGACATGTGTGGTTTTTTGTTGGAAATGCTTAGGCAGCTCATAACTCGCAGTATTCATAAATCGGAAGGCTACGTAGCCACCCAGGCCCAAAGGAACAAGTGATTCACCTCGATGTGAAGCGGTGCGATGTTTTTTTAATCAACAAAGAATCCCTTGTTGTATGCCTCTATGGTAGCCAAGTAATGGCCACGGCTTGTTGCGTCAAGTGGCACACCCAGATGTACATTATCTGGGATGTGTTCCGCTGTTAGAGGAGAGCCTGCCCCATGATGGAGAAAAAAGAGGCTAGTTGCTGACCAAAATCGGAGAAACTGCTCTGCTTAAGAGACCTGTGTGACAGATCCGCTGATTTGTTGTACTTAGTTGACTGTAACTGGGGCAGTTCTGTCTATGTCTTGTCAAAGCTCAGGGTCCAGAGCAGTACAGAATACCAAGTCTGCTTATTATTTCATTGCTTGTGCTGCTCTGGTGCCTGAACTTGGCAAGGCTATCACTATTGAATTCTTTACTTGATCGATGCATGTTCGGTTAGGTGTGAACAAGGGCATTGTTGCACCTTCGTGTTTTTTGGGTGCTCAGATGGCTGCTCTTGAGATGCTATAAATTTACATTCAAGGTTGTGTGGATGCAGATGGTGACTTGGGATGATGGTACATGTGCATGCGTGCACTCACACACAAATACCCACATACACACACTTGCGCAGGGTAATTGAGGATGATGAAGGCGGGCAAGAGGAGGTCAGGGGCCCAGGGTGTGTGGGCAAGCAGCCTGTGCTGCTCCCAGGCAATGGCTTTGAGTACTCAAGGTAGTCCATACTAAGGCGCTCCCGATGCTGTGCAGTGGATCGGCATTGGCGGGAGTTTGTGTGGGCTGTGTACATCCAAAATGCAGGTTGGGCCATGCCGCTGCCGTGTGGTGACCATGCTGTGCTATTAGCGCACGCTCCGCACGCTCATGCTGCACAGCAGCAGCTCAAGGCAGTGCAGCGTGGCCCCTGGAGAAGCACTGCCTGTCTGGCTTGCGTCTTTACAGCTCCTGTCTGGCTTGCGTCTTCAGAGCTCCTGCCTGGCAGACACCCCACCCCTGGGTGCTCCAGTGCAAATTGAGAGCAGTTGGTGGCGTCGTGTTTTGTCAGGATGGGGTGTTCGGCATCCAAAGACCCAGCATTGGGCAGAGAGAATCCATGGAGCTCCGACTTGTGCTCTTGCCTGTGGGCTGGGAGACACTGCTTGGCGCTTCCCGTGCATTGCATGGTGCTTTGGGGGCATTGTTGCAGGCATTGCAGCATGCATTTTGCTTAAAACATATTGCAAATAGATGGACCGCATCTCAAACTCTATGGTCTGCATGCACTGTGGGCTCAAGTCTAGAGGCCCAAACTTCAAGGCTTGGAGCGGCTCCAGATTGGTACTGCTTGGTTTTGCAATGATAGCTTAAGGTACTGGTGCATGCTTGTGTATGCATGCTTGTGTATGCACTGCCACACATGCTGCATGTGTGACATGCACATGCGGACACCCAAATACATGCACGTCATCGCGCCAAAATGGTCCAAAAATGTTGTCAGATGATTGATGCAAGGGATAACTATAACCAGCTGGCCGCCTACAATCCTCTGACAAACACTTGTCTTTTCCACTGCTATGCTGGTGCAAGTGTTAACGCTTAAAAAATGTGCAGGTTAGTCTGAGGATCAACGCATGGGTGCTTGTACCTACAATAGGGGGCATCTCAGGGACTTGTGCTTTGTGTAAACAGCACTTTAAGCTGTTTTCTTGAATGATGCGCTTATGCCAGACTTCAGCACATTTTGTACTTTTGCTTCATCTCAAAGGCACATCTATGGACACCGCCACGCCTTTGACTGTGCTGCATGCAGTGGCTGCCCTTTGAATTGCAAGACTGGATACATGCACGGCGAGATCCAGTTCGCAGTTCTTGATGAAACTGATGGGCGATTTAACAACATGGTGGATGCTATAGTGGGCAAGTTCAAGCTGTCAGCTGTCAGTGAGGTGGGTCAACTCATACCTGACTTTCTTTCAGTTTCTCCTGTGTGCCCAGTTGTCAGTTTGTCCCTTCCATGGATAAGGCACGTTTCTTGCTATGCTGTCCTCAGGGAAGCTTGGACGACTGATCTGCGCCACATTCTTAACGCAAAGCAAGCCTCGGTATTCAGCTAGCCCAGGGCCCCTTTGAAATCCTCAAGCTAGAGTTAGTGCTCTGTCATTTCCATTTCAACTCAGCGGGGATGCGTTATGCACCGGTCTTGTCCAGCGATCTTGTCGTGCTTGTTGTGACAGTACATGCACAGAATGGCGTTGGATGTGCTAAGGATGGTTGAGCAGGTAGATATGGGCCCTCTTCTCATATGTTGGGGGACTGTCCGGTGCTTGCATCAGAGGCATGCCTCTCCCTGATTTCTTGTCACCACAGAGACCATGTCCGCAAGTGCTCCCCTCCATAGTAAGCGACATACGTTAACCAGTAAGGTTTACTTAGCTGTACCTGCCAAACGAGGGCTGCTAAGCTGAAGCCCATCAGGCATGCAACCACCACCACACACGAAAAGTGCAAGTTTACAAGCTAGGGTTACTAATCCTGCTAGTTAGTAACATATGTTGCAGAGGGGTCCCAAAGAAACTTTATTGAAGTGCAAGAGTTAAAGAAGCAAGGCGGTGTTAGGAATTATCAGTCATAGCTTGCTGTGTTAAGCGCTCAAGCAAAGAAAAGAAAAGAAAAGACTACGCTAACAAGGTAACCCCTGTTTGCGTGATTTAAGGAAGAAGTTTACATCTGGTGCAAGCACCAGGCAAACAAATAGCTACTCTCATTGTGTATGATTCAATTCGCAAGTTGGACAATGAACAAGTTGGTTTGTATCACTTAATTTAGTTCTAACTCCTGTACCTACCGACCTTTGCTATTCAAGTGACTTTTATCTCACTTTCTGGCGGACAGTATATTATTTGTTGGCTGGCACTGATGAGCAACAAGCCATTCAGCCAGGCTAGCAGTTAAACCTAACTCGTGAGTCTGTAAACTTGTACCTGCCGGACACAGGCAGCTTTGCTGGGGCCAATCAGGCCTGCCGCAGGTTGTGCCAACTAAAAACACTCAAAAAGCAGATGCACAATCATTGCCTATGGTAGGCAAGGTGGTGATTTGAGACCTTAGGCACAGTAATTCAGGCACTCATGCACTAAATAGAGGAACTGAAGGCCTTAGTACCTTGTAACCTTGTATCCTTAGGTTTACACTTTTGTGGCGCCTTCAAGGCAAGGCCTGCACACCATCTGCTGAAGCATCAGCTTGGATCGGCCCGTGCCTATCCTTGCCTCACACTGTCCTCTAGCTTAAGCGTAAGGACAGCAGGATAACAATATCCACCACCAGCTAGGTCTGGCTCATAGGTGCAAGCACCAGCATGTGATCCTGAGTTGCTCGTGGAGCCAACCTCTCTCTTCTGCGCATGGTATTGGCTGCAATCTAGCAACTGGATGTACCACTTCTTCACACCATCTAGATACTCCTTTGACCACTGGCAGTCATTGATGACCGGTAGAAGGGAGACATTGTGCAACATGCGATCTAGCAGGCGAGTGTATTGCAGTGTATACACTGAACCGTGTATGTGACATGCACTTCTGGCACAAGGGAGTCCGCTTGTATGCACAACCTAGTAATACATTGTTCGAATCACAGAGTCAAATGGAACGTAGAATGTGACCATAAGGAAAACGTGTGAGAGAGGAACGTCTACTCTATTCAGCATTGTGCTGCATTTCAGTGCTTGTCTGTCTGAGATAATCACTAGATACTCACTCCAAGATAGTCTGCCTAAACCCTGAATCCTTCAACCTTAGGCTTCACACAGCATGCAATGGCCAACAATCGGCCGCAGAATGGCAGCCATTGTCCACCTCTGTAAAGCGCATTTCACCTATCTCTGGTGGATTCTTTGGCTCAGGTGCGCCCATGCTGTTCCGATGTTAACCTGACCCCCCTACGGCCGGAAAAATGGTGTATACATGATTTCCTGTCTCTCCTCTACGCACTTATTTCCTGTTGTCGACTTGCCTGCTGCCCCTGCCTGCCCTTGCTGCCATTGTGCTCGCAACTGTCAAGATGCCCGCACGTTGCAACAAAGATTATCGCTACCTATTAGTCACCTGGTGACGAGTCATCGCTGTCGCTACTGCTGCCTCTGTCCATCCTCTCATACACAATGCCCGTGTCCAGTGAAATCTCTTCATGATGTGGCTCTGTCCCCAGCTTCTGCACAGCTGGCTCCCCCTGGTGTTGCTGCTGCTGCTGCTGCTGCTGCTGCTTCCCGTCATGGGTATTGAGCGCACTACCTCCTTGTCCTGGACATCCCTCGCGCCCCTCCATGCTGCTTCTCACGATGGACTTCAGCTCCCAATCAAGCGCTTCCGCTGCCACTGATGGAGCAGGAGGGGGGACGTAGGAGGGGGCCTGCACAGATGGATCACCGCATTGTGTGAATGCTGGTGCATGAGCGCAGCATGTGAATACTGGTGCGTGCTAATGGAGGGCTTTGGCAATGTCAATGCACGCTTCCACAGAAGCTCTGCACACACGTGAACAAACACACGCACGCTCTTCTGCCAAACAGTCTCCATAGTCTTCAAGTCCTCCCAGAAGGGAGGTGCCCTGTTCTCACATAGGATGCCATCTTAAACCTGCCTTGGACGGGCACAGCCTGATGCCGGCCAATGTGCATCCCGCGCAGTCAGAGGGTGCCCAGCGTATGAGATAGCAGTACTATCATAGCAAAATTTGTGATGGTTGGTGATGTGCAGCAACTCTGATTTTCCAGCACGTGGTTTGGCGCAAGCAGGGTACATGTGGCACATGAGCTATTTTCACCTGTCTGCTTCGCAGGGAGCCCCAGTCTATACCAGAGAAGAACTCGTGCCGTTTGAGATCTTCCAAGTCTGAAGCACCTGAACAGGGCAGGGCAAGGCACAGGCAGCAGCTCACAGGGATGTGTGCATGCCTGTGTGCGTGGGTGCGTTTGTGCATGCATGTATTTGCGCACGTAAATGTGTGTCCTTACTTGCAAGCCCAGTGCGCTGGTCCAACATAGTGCTGAGTCACAGGATGGATGATACACAACAATGCACATGAAATTTCATGCAGACTCTTGTGAGAACTCACTCACATTGTAGCATGACACACACCTACATAACCTTGCATGATTTCAACAGAGGAGAACTGGATGGTGCTCCAGCTCGACCGCAACCACGTCCCAACCGTGCAAGCAGGGCTGGGCAACCCACCTAAGCGCTCATCTGGGTTCACAACTAACAGCTTGTCCACCAAGTCCTTGGCAATGCCAGGGAAGTTCTCTGGGTAGGTGTAATCCACATCTGTCACCTACAAGGAGGTCGGTAAACATACAGAATCTGAACTACAGATGCTTCATACTGTATGTGTGCTGCCGACCCATAAGTGGTAGTGGCATCAGCATGGAATCACATCTGGCATCATGGCTCTTTGTGTACATGCTTTGATCATGTCATGCAAAAGAGGACAAGTGGGCCCGATACCCACCGATCCTGAAGCCTGCTCCTACTGCTTTGGCAGACAGCTTTATTCTCAGGTGGTGGCATACCTTCTGAAACGACAAGTACTCGGTGGCTGCTTTGAAAGGCGGTTTGCCTGCCAGAAGCTAGAAGAAGGCATAGGCAGAGGCAGGAAACAGAGGAAAAGAAGGTTAGCCTCAAGAGCATGGTACATGTGTGTACAGAAAGGCATGTGTGCATGTGCAGAAAGGCATGTGTGCACATGCAGATAGGATGTGTGCATTTGCAGATAGAATGTTCTTTACCTTTGAAGAACACCAAGTTGAATTTGTGGGTGGGATTGGGTGGACGTGCTGTGGGACTGGTGTGCTGTGAGACAAATGCTTAATCCATGGGTGGATGTGCTGTGAAATGGATGATATATCAGAAGGTGGGTTTGCTGTGCGACAAATGATTTCAAATCATTGATTTGTCAATGGGCGGACGTGCTGTGATACAGATGATTATAAATGGGTGGATGCATCAAGATGGATGATACATCAAAAAGCAGAGGCGATGAAAGTGGAAAAGGGATGCACATTTACTTGCATCAGGCCATGGACACAATTGACATAAAATTGGCACACGTTCAAGCAAGCCTTTGAGCAGCTAAACACCTTGAGGCGAGGAGCACACACACAGATGGGATATCAGGCGTGTGTGCCCTAGACATCAGGTGTGTGCGCCCTAGACATCAGGTGTGTGTGCCCTGGACATCAGGTGTGTGCGCCCTAGACATCAGGTGTGTGTGCCCTGAACATCAGGTGTGTGTGCCCTGGACATCAGGTGTGTGTGCCCTGGACATCAGGTGTGCGTGCCCTATACATCAGGTGTGTATGCCCTAGACAGGTTCCCCCTGCACCATCCCTTCCGGACAACTTGAGAGGTTGCACCAGATCACTGCAATTGACCGGCAAAAAGCCAAAAAAACTTGTAAACAAAAAGGTAGCCAGGGCTGAGCAGGAGCAAAGTGCTGCTGCACTGCTCAAGGGTGCTGCTTGATGATATGGCACACGGCAGCACGGGTGTCAGAGGCACACGGAGAGCAGCAAGAGCGCCAAGCAGCCGGAGAGACAGGTGGCTCGAGAACAGATTGCATGCCACAAAGGATGTGCTTGGTTCTTGATGCACCTGGAAGATCACACAGCCTAGCGCCCACAGATCAGCTGGGTAGGAGAGGGGCTGGTTGTGCAGCACCTGCAGGTGGCCGAGCACGATGAGGACAAAATACTTGAACGACACAGCATTGCGGTGACGCAGCACAACCATACAACATGGCAAGACTGCTCACTCACAAAAGGGTGATTTTGGGGCATCCGACAATGGATACATGGGCACACGCGTTTTTACTGTGCGGGAGCAATGGACAGACTCAGTAGCTGTTTAAGGCTAACAGCCCTCCTTGCCTGCCAACCACAACCGATTTGGAGGCTTTTGTTTTTTCTTGCACAACCCCGCCCCCTGACAGCGACCTGGGAGGATATGCCTTAGGGCTGTGGCATAACAACATGGGCACAACCGTCAGTGCTTCAATTAAGGTTGTTGGGTTTGTCCCCATTCGGCGACACAGGTCGCTTCTGCTGAAATTGTGTACCGCCACAGCCATTTTGCTGACGCTGCTGGGAGATGGGAGGATAAGGAAAGTGGAGGAGCAGGGGGGTTCTGGCTTTCAACTTTCCTTGGCTTAGAGGGGCCTACGAGCCCCAAAGTGCGTTTATGCACTATTTCTTAGTTAGGGGTCGGCGTATAGCGCTATTTGGACAAATTTATAGCGCTATATAGCGCATTATAGCGATATAACTCTACAATGCGCTCTATTTCAGGCGCTATATATGCCGGATCTCCCCTCGCCAGCCCAAATTTTGTCATCAAACTGTAACGTCCGGATAGAATATAATGCATGCACCCCTCTTGCAAAGTGAGAAAGGAAAATACTGATTTGGTCGCGTTTTATGGCGTTGTAGGCTCCAACATATCGCTATATTTGGTGCACCTGTGCTACCAGTAAGGGCCAGGTGCCTCATACACACCATCCTCTCTGCACCCCTGCACCCCCATTTTGGCAGCTATCTACCTGGATGGGTTACCCACACACATAACTGGCATGAATACATGTGCCACAGCTTGTTTGGGCCCTGTGCTTGTGCACAAGCACAGCCGCACCAGCGCGTGAAAGCATGCGGAAGTAGTATGGGTGCGTGCACGTGTCTTCATGTGCAGGCATGCCAGTGCAGCTTGTGTGTTGTGCTTGCTATTGTGTATTGATGATAAGTGAGGCAAAGGGTTGTTCCAGTGAGGGAGAGAAGAAGAGAGCTGCACCAGCAAAGTTGCGCCACTCGAGTGATGCCATGCCCAAGCTGCACTTCGCTGCTCCTGGCGTTCCTTGCACCCATTCCTTAGCCTTGAGCTCCAGCTACTGCACCTGGTCAAGGCTTTGTGCGCTGCTTGTTCACTACAGCAGCAGACATGACCAAGTTGTGGCACACATCGATATCGGAACCGTCTGGGGCAACCGGCCGGCCAGACGAAATTTTCTTCCCCACACACGACATTATTTTATATGATTCATTGTATCAATTCAGGCCTACCCGTCACTCGAGGGGAGCCTGAAACGAGCGAATCAGCAAGGCATCATTTTGACATGTTATATCCTGAAAAAATGTAGAGCGCTTTAGGCCAACGCCGACCCCTATTATGTACAACTTTTTATATGAATAAGCAAGAATCTGGTGATGCAGGGTGGTCTGTGACATTCCTTGTGTCGCCATCCGGCAGGGCGTCGTAGTGTCGCCAAAAAAGGGGGGAAATGCAACCATTTGGCGACGCGTCTTACTTAATTGAAGCACTGACAACCGTTGCAGAACCAAACAGACAGGTAACGGCGCGTTAACAACCGATTCCAGTTAGAAATTTGAGGGATTTTAAAAAACATCGGTCCGAATTAAAAACCGACGTTTGCGTTTACAGCACTAACCCTTTTTATCTTCCCCCTACTTGTTTTCCAAGCCATCTAAGGCCACAGGATTGCCAAAAGCCATTAGAAGCTAGCTTTTCTCGGCTTCTCCCAACCACAGGGAATTAAGCACCAATCCCTTAATCTTTAACGACCCCCCGGGGGTAGTTTGCAAATCTGCTTTTTACAAACCGGTATTTGCACACCGGTAAAAAAAACCGGTGTTGTAAACACACACCAGTGTCTTATTATTCCATTGAACACCACTTTAAAAATACACGGTGTTTTAAGAGTACGCCGTAAGAGCCGAGGTAGATTAGGAGTTTTTGACATAGCAAGGCCCGCCCCAATCTCACTTACTCTGATCACCTCTGATCTCAGGGCTGGCTTACCAAGGGCAGGCAGGTCCGGGGCCCATAAACTATGAGTCATAAATTATCACTGATCAATTATGAGTCATAATTTGGACAGGCCCTCCGTCTGGCACGCAGGCTTTGGCTCAAAAGCTCTGGGTCACATGGCACTCTGGGTCGCGCACTCTGCATGACTGGCACTGGGTCGCAAGCACTCTAGGACAAATGCACCCTTGGTTGTACCCACTCTGGGTCACGGCTCATACATGCTAGTAAGCGAGCGGTAAGGGGGGGGGGAGCGCATAGGCCTAAGTTTGAGGCCAGGCCGCACAGGCCTTGCATCCCTCCCCTGCATCCGTGCATAACCTTGCAGGATGCCGCTTATGCCAGCCCCTTGCACATCCTGCTAGCAGTGCTTGAGGGCTCCACCAACTACCACCCACCAACCACCCATCAACCACCTCACTCACTCAAAACAGGCCTCTGTACTTTCTCACAGGGCAGCAAGTGGGTGTCCGCTAGCGCACCGCTTGCTCACTTATAACGCCTGCCACCTTTATGTAGAATGCTGCTTGTGTTCCACCCAGTACTGAAGCACACAAATCAGGTGCCTACCACACGGCCTCCAAAGCAATGCTGGGAACGCCGCAGGTGCTGTCACTATGCGAAAAGCAGAACGAGCAGAATGGGGCGCACCTCTGGTGAGACGTACTCCGCGGTGCCCACAAAGGAGGTGGTTCGCGACTGCCTGCCTGGGCCCCCAATGGGAGGAAGAAAGAAGGCCTGCACAGTGGGTCAGCACGGAAACGGGGTTGCCTGCCTGCCTGCCTGGGCCTGCCCAAATGCAAGGAGACAAAAAGCCTGCAGTCGGCCAACACTCAGCAGACGGTGCGCTCCCAGACCCCCCCATGCTAGAAAGAAGTACCTTGATTCTTGAAGTATGCCTGCACAGTTGACCAACACAAAGGAACTAGTGCGTGCCTGCCTGCCTGGATCCCTGCGCGCATGCCAACACAAAGCCTGCCTGCCTTCCTGCTTGGACTCCTGACAGGAGGCAAGAAACATGACATGCTGGGTGTCCCTGGTGCCTTGCACCAGGATTCCCAATAGCTGCCTGGCCAGCTGGCCAAACGCAGGAAGTGGCCACCAGCCAGGTAGCTTAGAAATCTAATGCTCCAGTCTCATGGCTTGGAAACGGCAGCCACTGAGCGCACATGTCAGACCTTTGAGTCACAGGTGCCTCCAGGGGCTTGCTGGCAGACAGTCACCCACCTTGGCGCTTCCAAAGTCAGTTAGCTTCAAGTGGCCGTTGTCAGTGAGCAGCAGGTTCTCAGGCTTCAGGTCCCTGAGCAACAAAAGGGGGGAAAGGTGAACCAGGAGCCTTGAGTGCTGAGGAGGTGAGGCACGTGGGGTAGAGACTATAGGTCTAGCTGGAGCCTAAGGAGTGATGCGCATCCAAGCTGCTGATGCCAAGGGAGTAGAGCCCAAACAGAACCAAGGTCCCTTCCTTAAAGCAGTATGGGGAACCAGGGAACAAGCACACTTATCATACAGGAAGCAAAGAAAAAAGAAAGGAAAAGTAAAGTAGAAGCTACGCAGGTGGTTGAACACCCCACGTATCAATTAAGGAAAGGGAGACAGGGAAGGCGAACGAAGGTATATGCAAGCGCACTGACGTGTTGCATTAATGCATTGCAAGGCTACCAAGCTCCTGGACTCAAGCTCCTGGACAAGCCTGAAGACTCAGACTCAAGACTCAAGACATGGACCCAAGACATGCCGGCCAGTGCAGTAGGAAATGGTGCATGACATCCTTCTTTGCCACTCTCAAATGTTTTAGCATACGGGAGGGCTTATGGCGCGTGCGGCTTTGGACTTGGCAGTTAGAGCTCACCTGTGGACGACCTGCTTAGACTTAAGATACTCCAGCATCTGCACAAATCCAATTAATCAACACAGACAGGAATGGGTGGTGACAGTATAAGAAAGCGTTGCATCGTTTGCATGATCTTGCAGGCATCCAAGTCAGGTTGAGCATTTATGCAATGATTCCAAGGACATGAGCAAAGCAAGTCCACACGTGCTTTCAAGTCCACACATGCTTTCGAGTCCACACATGCTTCCAAGTCCACACATGCTTCCAAGTCCACACATGCTTGCAAGTTGGCAGATCCAGGGCATGAGCCAAACCAAGGTATAACAGGAGGCGCACACGGGCACTGAGCAACGGGTTGCATCACGTAAATAAAGGGCGTAGTCTTTCGTTCTCTCTTTCTCGTCATGAATCAATCAACATGCTCACTGCACCAAAGAATCTACCAGACCGTGAGAGCACCAAGCAGAAGCGCGTCACCTGGACAACTTCCGCGGAGTAGAACTTGGCATCTTCAAGCGTAAAAACCCCTTTCATCTGCATCTGCTCATACAAGTCGCCGCCCGGGCAGAATTCACACCCAAAATCTGGAGCAGACATCAGCGTAGCGCATGCATGGGTGACATTTCGGGCATGCCAGGCAGCAAAGATGACCCATTCATGCTATCAAACTTAGAATCCAAGTCCTTTCTACACGCCACACTCCCAAGCAAGCGCCGCCCACCTCAATGGTATGAAACAACTGTGTGGGTGCATGTGCTTTTTGCCCATTCTAAGCTTAGTGCGTATGCACTGCGCCAATCAATCACCTGGTGACTCTTAGGAGAGCGCTGTGCATGAGAGTGCATGGCCCTGGTCATGGCCTGCTGCGTAACTTCAAGGGGTGAACGCTTGTTTTGTATCAAGCCCCAAAGGCCCACTGTGCTTGTCACATCGCTAGGGGCACACTGGTGCACTGACGGCTCAATTTACACGCCCAGCTTTCCACTCACAAAGGGAGTCCTGATCTTGGAACGTGAAGCGCAGCCGCACAATGCTGTCATGGTCCAGCGCGTCCATGATGTTGCGCTCGTTGCGCACGTACTCAAACATCTTGTTGCGCAGTACCAGGTGCTTGTTGACAATCTTGATGGCAAACTTTTCACTATCAGGGTTGGCTCGCAGGCGCGCAAGCACCACAGTGGAAAAGCTCCCATCTCCTGCAGGAGCACAAGCAGCCGCAGACAAGTACCTCGGTGTAAACCCACGCCTACCCCTAACGCCCCCTGAGGCAAGATGCAGGCTTCCCAAATCACCCAAGGTTTGAAACAGCATGTAAGTGGTTCAAACTGGGTATCTGATAACCTGGAAGATTCCAAAGGTCTCTGAAGCCCAAATGGCAGGCGTGCATGCTATTCATGCTAGCATTATTTTTCTTGGCCATCCCATCACACATACCTACACGACCTAAGATGTCAAAGTCTTGGATCTTGAGGCTGACTCGTGGGGCAACATACCTGAGAAGACATGCGTTGATCTTGTGTCTTTGTGTGAAAATGGTGAGTGTAGGCAAACGCACATGTTCTTGTTTGCATAGTATGCGAGCAGGATTTGCCGACTTGCCGGCTTGCATAAAGTTGCAAAAAGGTTCCTTTTTGGAGGGAGGGATGATCAGGATACCTCTCTCTAACTGTAAACACGACTTGAAGTGCGCAGAATTAGGGGCATTGCTTAATCTCCTGTATGCGTCAACTGTGACTTGAATTTCATGCTAAATGAAAAGGCATGGGATCGTAAGTAGCAAGTTACTCAGCTATAGCAGCTCCTCATCATGCGCATGATGCCATGTGCTTCCAATAAGTGATGTGCATGATCCCAGTCGAGAGCTCATTCCACAGTTACGCATTTTCACATGAAAGACAGGGTTTGCCGATGGGAAGGAAGAGATAGCAAAAGAACATACAGGGCACACCTTCCATCTCCCTCTTTGTCTCGCTGCAGCTCCATAGTGATGTGAACAAATCAAGTCATTTGGGTTGATCGATGGCGTTTTCCAGATACTTTTATTCTATTGTAATTAGTTTGAATTGTATATAAAAAATTCAAGGCCCTGGCTCGGTTGTCAGATTTATAATGAGAACTTATGGGTCACCCCTCCATGAGTTGTAGTATACTCCTAGGTAAACCTGAATTGAAGGGAGGAGTGAATGACCCGGCTGAGGCCTTGGATGGAGGAGGAGCCGGGCATTGGGCTGGGCGACTCAAACCCGGACCTAGGGTGAGGTATCTTGCAATGTCACTGTCTGCTGTGTGCTCTTGTGCAAAGAACACAGGAAAGGTGGTGCTGAACCACAAACAGCGCTTACGTCTTGGCGTCTTCATACTTCTGTCTCAAGCAAAACTTGTCATAGCTAGCGCTAGGGTTGTTATGCAAAAATCTTTTCCACCACCAAAGCTGCATATGATGTGATGCTACTTAAGTTTAAACGCGTGTGACGCAAAGCTGTGTTTGAAGGGTGCTTTTACTTGCTCTAACAAGCCTAAGCATAGAGCTCCGCATTTCTGCAATTGACCACCTGTTTCGGCATGCTTGCAGTTGAGAAAGCGAGAGCCCAAAGCACTTGCTTAGTCATTCGCGCCAATTTGCTGAAGCAAGTGTTCATAAACTTCTTAGTTTGAACAAATAAAACCTTCTGGCCAGGCCTGAACACAAAAGCGAAGGGAATTGAGAATGACGCAAGCATAGAAGAATCATTGAATGCACGTGTGCTTCAAAGGTACAGACAAACATGATCATGTGTGTGCACACACACGCGTGCACGCACGCACACACGCGCGCGCATACACACACACACGCACACACACGCACACACACACACGTGTACCAAGAGAGCATCAGGATTGGGAGGGCCTTCAACAATGACCTAGGTGCTAGAACCCTTTGAGGGTGACGTACAGCAAGCTAAACGAGGCACCTTGTTCAGCTTCTTTCATGTTTCAAATTCTCTCATTTGAAAGTGTTCCTGATGCCAGATGTTTTCTGGGTTCGTGCATGTGCGTGTCAGGGGGGTGTGTGTGTGCGTGTGTGTGTGCGCGCGTGTGCGCACGTGCGTGACAGCACGCCTTTGCGCATGCGAGCTGCTTGTACATCCACATGACCGAAGTGCCCATGATCTGTGGGCGCCCCCATTGTGCACTTGCGTTGTGTGCTGCTGCAGCCCTCTGGAGGGGGCCAACGACCTGGAAACACCCATCCTGGCTGGCAACGAGAGCTATGAGTGGGCGGCCATCCCAAACTTGGACATCTTCTTCTCTCGACTGTACAGGTTTGCATGCAGCTCAAGGAGCTTGCCTACTTGAGCACAAACAAGCGCCTGGCACAGACAACTTGAAGTGTGATGCACTAAGATGTTGATTTCCAAGTCAAAGTATGAGTACATGCAGTCTGCCGCTCATTAATGAAGGCCAAATAATCAAACAAGGGGCTCCCTCCGGCAGAGGGCCCGGCTACTAGGCACTCAGCTGCACACACTGTCTGGTGCGACAAGCACACTTGGTGACAAAGTGTACACGTGCTTCAAGTGTGTACTGGCATGTTTGCCTATAGGGTGTGCATGTGCCTGTGCGTGCGCGCGTGTGGGGGTGTGGACGTGGTGTGTGCGTGCGCGCGTGCACTTATGCATGCCCCATGGATGCCTGTGTGCACTCGCGTGTGTGTTTACAATGTTTTTTTTCCTTGTTTCTGATTCCCTGCACCATTCCTGCGTACACACAAAGGTATGTGCGTGTATGCATCCAACTTTGTGTCTGCGCACATGCGTTCTTTTTTTTGGCTTGCCTCATGCAGGTATTGGGCATGTAAAGGCCTGCGCGCAATGGCACTGGCAGGCGTGCTTAATCTCCTCGCCCTTGCCTTCACTGTGGCGTTCAGCGGCTTCCTGCTGCTAGGAGTGAACTGGCCGGAACTGCTCACTGCCGAGTGCATAGAGAAGGTGGGCTTGGGCATGAGACAAATGAGAATTACCTGCTGCTGGGAGTGAAGGAGCCGGAGCTGCTCACCGCAGAGTGCACATAGAAGGTGGGCTGGGGCATGAGACAGAATGCGAATACAACATGATGGGCTGTTGGTGGGAGGCGGGATGCCCAGAGCTGGTGGTGGGCTGGTGGTGGGAGGCAGGATGCCCAGAGCTGGTGGTGGGCTGTTGGTGGGAGGCGGGATGCATAGAGCTGGTGGTGGGCTGTTGGTGGGAGGCGGGATGCATAGAGCAGGATGCCCAGAGCTGGTGGTAGGCTGGTGGTGGGAGGCAGGATGCACGGAGCTGGTGGTGGGCTGTTAGTTTTGAGGCAGGATGCCCAGAGCTGGTGGTAGGCTGTTTGTGGGAGGCGGGATGCATAGAGCAGGATGCCTAGAGCTGGTGGTGGGCTGGTGGTGGGAGGCAGGATGCATGGAGCAGGTGGTGGGCTGGTGGTTGGAGGCAGGATGCACAGAGCTGGTGGTGGGCTGGGGTGCAGCTCATGGTGGGCCTCTGACTGCGCGCTAAGGTGACGCTCTGTGGCGCGCTCAGCACACTTGCATCCACAGAGACCGTGGTGCCTTGTCAGCCTGACCCCACGCGCTGCGTATGGTTAAGATCGAGTAGGGCGCAGGGCGTGCTGCGCGGCAGATCAATTGCTGCTTGCTGTCTCCAGCTGCTGGGACCACGCACGCTGTTGCACTTTGCTTTTGCTGCATGGAACATGCGTCATCATTTTTATGGAGTTGTACTGTCTCACCCCACCCACCACTCTTGTCCTGTCCAGTCGAGGAGGTGTGCACCACAGTGAGCGTGGCCCCCTCGCTCCCCTGCTCTTACCGCAGGAAACATGCGACATCATCGATGTGGCCCTGTACCCTCACGTCCTGAAGTCGCGCGGTCTCGCTGCCGATGTGCTGCTGCTGACATACCTGCTCATTTTTGGGTCGTACTGGGCGTGGAGCGTGGTGCACTTCCTCAATGATGTCAGGGACATGGTGGAGGTGAGGCGGCCACCGCGCATGTGCTGCACCAGCTCGACATGCGCGCATGTGGCATGCCTGCTAGCCATGCTTGCTAAAGCGAGGAGGACAAGCATGCAATGCCTCAGCATGCAATGCCTCAGCATGCAAGCATGCAATGCCTCAGCATGCAATGCCTCAGCATGCCTCTGCAGCAGTTGTGTGCTACGCACCCTGAACAGTGCTAGGACCACTGCGTGGGGCTGGGGTTGCTTCCCCATCACAAACACAACGCTGGCTGCAAATATCACACACCAGCCGTTTTTCCTCCACGTGTATGATGTAGCTTTTGCAGCATGCGTCTGTGACGGCCGCTCAGCTAATACATGCGCCTGCGCAGCAGCTGGGTACCTGCTGCTGCTCCCCCTCATCAACCAAAGGTGCATCATCAGCACATACACACGCGGGCTGACTGCTCCTGCTTCCCAACCTTCTGCAGATCCGCCATTTTGTCAGCAACAAGCTGGGCTGTTCCGATCGACGCATGTCCATGATGACGTGGGCAGAGTTGCTGCACAAGGTGGTGATGGTGCAGCAGACCACCCGCCTGTGCGTGGCCAGGTGTGTACGGGAGCGTGGCATGCATGTAGCGCAGGTGGCATGCCTACATGTTAATTTCCTGGCCCGCGAGGGCTTACGTGTCTGTACGTATGTGTATATGCAGTGTTTGAATGTGAGTGGGACGTGTGCGTGTGTTGTGCATGCATGCAGGTGCATACAGGCATGTAAACTTTCCAATACGTGCAGCTGCTGCGCCTGCGCAAGGAGCTGGCAGCACAGCGGGCACGGGGCGCTTTCGCATGCCCGCATCGTTTCTTTTTCTCTATCTCTCTCTCACACGCACACTCACACGCGCGCACACACATGCACGCACACACGCGCACAAAATCACACACACACTCCTGCAGGGACCTGGACGAGCACGCCGTGGTGAGCCGCGTCATGCGCAAGGACAACTACCTCATTGCGCTCATCAACAAGGGCGTGCTGCGGCTGGCGCCGCCGCCCTTGCTGCCCGCACTGACCGCCATCCTGCAGGGAACAGCAGGTGCGCCGGGGCAGGGGTAGACGCAGCAGAATCTCTGTGAAACTTGCATGCGCTGGGGCAGGGGTAGACACAGCAAAATCCCTGTGACACTTATGTGCGCTGGGGCAGGGGTAGACACAGCAGAATCTCTGTGACACTTCCGTGCGCTGAGGCAGGGGTAGACGCAGCAGAGTCTGTGTGACACTTACATGCGCTGCAGTGTGCATCAGATGCGCTCTTAAGTGCCTGCGTTTTTCTTGCCTGCTTTCTGGCGTTTTCAATTGCCCACAATATATGTGTGTTTGTGTGTTTCTTGCCTACCTGCGGGCGTCCTCTGTTGGCCACAAGATGTGTGTTTGTGTGTTTCTTGCCTGCTTATCAGCTTCCTCTGTTGGCCACAAGATGTGTTTGTTGACCGTTTCTTGCCTGCTTATCAGCTGCCTCTGTTGCCCACAAGGTGTGTCTTTGATTGTTTCTTGCCTGCTTGGCAGTCGCCTCTGTTGCCCCCGGTCTGGACATGCTGCCCTTAGTGGCAAGTAGAGCTTTGCTAGAACTGTGAAGCCCATAACTAAACCTTCTCTGCTGCCCCACCATGCCCCTTGCAGGCAGAGCGGCTTGGGCCCTGGGGGCAGTCGCCTCCCTTGCACACCATGCAGCACAGGTGCGCAGGCAGCTTTCGCAACTGGGTTAGCCTTCACAAACGGTCTAGCCTTCACAACTGGTGCAACAGCATGATGCACCAGGAGTGCGCGTGCGCAAAGTAATGCCATTCAATAGGCCTTGAGAAGGGGGGTGTCTCCTTTTTTTGAAGGCTTGCTTGGGTCCGATAAGGCTTGACCCTCTGCATGCAGCAGCTGCCTTGCATTCCTGTATCAGTCTGACTCTGTCCAAGCATGTGTGCCACATCCGCGTGGCGCATCTAGTGGTTTGCACTTTGCTGCAAGCAGCTGCAAGAGGCAAGTAGCCAGCATGGGCACTTGCTCCAGCTTATTGGCGGGATCTGGGCTGGTCTTCTATCAAATTGGTACAGAGACGCAACAGGTTTGTGCAGTGCTGAATGTTGGTTGGGGCTGCACTTGTGTGCTGCGTCGTCTGTTGTGCAGTTTGATGCTGATAAGAAGCAAGGAGGCGTGCTTCAACCCAGGCTGCGTTTTGCATGTGCCTTGTCACCGGTTGCGCAGGTTGTTGATGATGCTCAGGGTCAGCAAGAAGGCGCCTGCAGCAGTGCTGGCGGTAGCGGGGGTGTTGTGGCTGCCAATGGTGGCTCAGCGGACCGTGGCCAAAGCTGTCGCCCACCCAAGGAATGTTATTCTGGCGGTGGCCCTACAAGCGCTCTTGGCATGAATGGGGCCCTCACTGGCTGCAATGAGCAGTGGAGAATGCTGGCGGGTCGCAGTAGGGAGGAAGGGGGGGGGCGCGTCAGCGGGGCGGGGGAATGGAGGGGCGCAGGGCAGCAACAGCAGCAGCAGCAGCAGCTCCAGCAACAGGAGGAGCAGCAGCAGCAGCAGCAGCAGCAGCAGCAGCAGCAGCCCATGACAGCCTCTGAGCAGCACTCTGACTGGGTGCTAGGGGGTCATGCTGGCTACCAGGCTGCTGCAGAGCCCGGCATCGGTCATTGGCCGCCGAGCAAAGCAGCAGAAGGCTTCGCTAGCGCTGACTCCGTGGTGGCGCAAAGGGGCGGGGGGGGTGCGCAGGGTGCGTGCATCGACGGCGCGCCGCTTTTGGGGAGTGAGGGGATTGACGGCTGCAATGGGGGGCTGAGCAGCGGGCAGGGCAGATGGGGGGAGGGGGGCTGCATGCGGGGAGCGAGTGGGGGGCGCGGCTGGGGCGGGGTGCGAGCAGGACTGTGCCTATTGGTGGCGGTGTGTGTGTGGTGCGCGCGCCGCGTGCTGTGGCTGGCGGCAGTGCTCCTGGGCTGGTGCAGCGCAGGCTTGCAGGTGAGGCGCTGGTGGTGTGTGGTCTGTGCGCGCCCCATGCTGTGGCTGGCAGCAATGCTCAGTCTGTAGAGTGAAACAGAAGGAGAGCCAGAGATTTGGATCATTGATTTTGCTGCCTGAAGGTATGCCCATTTGTTGGGCAGGGGGGTTGCGTGCGCTTGAATGTGTGCATGTATGCGTGCACATGTGCGCATGCCTTAATAAGCAATTCTTTGTTATGTTCAGGCTACACAGCCCTTGGATGGGTGGGTGCGTACATGGCCGGCATCCGTCAAGGCGTTACCTAGCTTTGAGCACCAGGTGCATCAACCTATTATGCCTGCACCTGCCTTGGACTTCTAACACACTTGCCTACTGTTTGCTCAACTTGGGGTGCTCTGAATGGGGTACTGTGCACACATGCATGGTTTTCCCCAAGCAGTGGCTCGCGGGCGGGGGCAGTGGCAAGTGCTTCCCATGGCGGGGACGGACGGAGGGAGGGCCTGGCAAGTGCGGCATTGGCGGCGGCCACGGCTTAGCCCTGCTGGGTGGCAGGAGGCCATTGCTGACCAAGACCCTTGAGTGGAACCTGCGCTGGTGCGTGTGCATGCATGTTCTTGTTGTGTGCTGCGTAGGCACGCTTATGGGCATGCGTACCATGCATCGCGTGGGCGTGGCTATGCATGGGCGTGTGGGCGTGTGGGTGTGTGGGTGTGGGTGTGTGATTGCTCTTCAGGGACTTTTGTGCAGCTGGTACAGACGTGGGTGCAGAGCTGCGCATGAACAACTTCACTCTCTGAGAAATGTAGAGATTCAGCCACGCATACAAGACGTTGGGAGAAAGGTTTAGAAGACTGAGGAAATGCTCAGTTTGAGTGCTTGCTCAATGTTGATGAATATCTTGCCCACTCTAATAATCGCCGTAAACAAGCACCGTAACTTTAAGTGTCAAAAGCGGTTTGGACACGAGGAGGACACGCAGTCCAGAAGCAAGTTCCCAAACTTTGCACACGAATACACACAAGCCTGCACACCTCACGAGCTTTCAGAGATTGCAATATGATCTGCACCTGCACAAATAGGGGGTGCTGCGCTCAGGCGATTTCTGACTTCCCTTTTAATGGACGCGCTTTCCCTTCACATACCTAGGCGCTTCATCCTCTTCACAACTTTTAAACCTTTGACCATGGAGTATCTCCTCCACACAACCCTGGGGACCTTGACCTGCTGCACACAGGTGCCTGCTAGACTACATGTTTGATGAGCAGTTCTGTGTTCGGCGCTCGTTCCTGGAAGAGCCGGAAAAGCTGAAAAGACGTGAGCGCCAGGCCAAGGGCCAAATGGAAGTGCATAGGCACCAATAGTAGGCCTGGCCTGCGGCTTGTCTGAACAGCTCTTGCCTCCTGTGTGCCCTCAGCACCCCCTATTTGCGCAAGCCTTCCCTGCTCCTCCGTTTCCACTTTGTGCTCAGAGCTGAAGCTCACCTCTTGCGCGTTTGTCTCACTTGTATGGACCTGCAGCGTGCTATCATGTCTTCAGCATGTGCGTTGCACTTCATAAATCTGCAGCATGCAAGTATGCATTGAGCATGTGCGTCCCACTTTTGTGGGCCCCCTCCCCTGCTTCTTCCCTGCAGCATGCCATGGCATGCAGCTGAATTATGCACCTTCTGCTTCTCTATGCTGCCTGCATACTAACCGTTTGCCATGCCTGCCCTCCGCCCCCAGGTTTTCGCAACTATGCCCTCATCAACGCGGCGCTGTCCCCCTTCCTCCTCCTGTTCTTGCTGCTGTACTTCTTCATGCGCAATGCAGAGCACTTCTACCACCATCCAGGTGGGTACACCTCAGCAACACCAGCAGGCCGTTGGCCGCGTGGTTGGCGTCTTTTTATCGCTTTCCTCTGGGCATCATCAATCTTGGGCCAGGCATTGGCCTAGATACTCCTTGCGTGCTCACTCCACACACATGCGCACACACATACATACACATGAACATACACACACATATGCACATGCACATGCGCACACACACACTCACACGCACACACGTGCACATACACGCACATACACGCACATACACGCACGCACACGCAAACACACACATGCACACACACACACACACACAAACACACACACACACAAACGTCAACACACACATGCACTGCGTCATGATGGCGGTGAGTGCTGCATGCGGAATCCCAACATCATACTAACGCGTGGGAAGTGGTGTGCATAGTCAGCGGTGGATGGTTAGCTGCAGGACCTTGGTTGGGTTACAGGTCAGATCACGCTGTGCAGCCACACACAAGAAATCCCTGCTTCTGGCCTGAGAGTATGCCAGTGACATGGAAATGTTGAGAGACAAAAGCCCAATCAATAGTGCTGGCAAGTAACGCCGTCTGGAAGTGTGATGCGGGGTCTGAAGGGTCTTGGTCGAGCCTAGTAGTTGGGTCAGGTACTTATAACAGACAAGGATTCTTTTTAATTGTTTCCCATGAGCTCCAGAAGCATTCAGGGGATGGACGAAGTACTAGATTGTCACATTCACTTCTACTCATGAGCCAATGCAACGTGAGTGCTCTCCCTTTTGGGGGCCACAGCCAGGCTAGCCCCTGCTTCCAATGACACAGACATTTGATATTATGTGCACATGCGCTTGCACAGTGTGGCGTGTCTGCGCAGGCGCTGCGGGGAGCAGAGGCTGGGGCTGTTAAAATCTGCCCAATGCTCCATTGTGACTAGGATAAGACGGGTTTAAGACGCGGGGGAGACGAACACGTGCTTGCATGTGTGGTATGTCTGCGCAGGCGCTGCGGGGAGCAGACGCTGGAGTGCCCTTGCACGGTGGCGGCTGCGGGAGCTAAATGAGCTGCCGCACTACTGCAACCACCGGCTGGACGCAGCGCACGCGCCGGCGTGCCACTACTGCGCCCAGGTGCATGTTTTTACCTGCACTTCTGCAGTGCGTATGTGCTTGTGTGTGTTTGTGTGCGCATGTGCCACACTGTTGTGTCTGCTGGTTTAGCTGTTGGTTTAGCTGCTATTGGTCCTGGTATGGGTCAAGGTTCAGCTGCAGATTATGCTGTTGAAGGTATAGCACGTCAACCTCAAGCCGAAGGTAAAAGCCGTGGTGCTTTATTATTAAGTTTCGCTTTCATGGAATCTCTTACAATTTATGGACTAGTTGTAGCTCTTGCTCTTCTTTTCGCTAATCCTTTTGCAGATTAATAGTTAAAATTACAAACCCTACTTACAAACGGTGCATTCTCCAAAGTGCTATAATCTTTTTCAGGTGCATGTGCATGTGCATATGCTAAAGCTCCTGTGTATTTAGCGCTCGTGTGTGTATGCTGTCCCTGCATTGTGTATGTATGTGTGTGTTGGGTGAGAAATCATCTTGCTTCCCTACAGACCTTCTTGGGTAGCCACAAAGTTTGTAAGTCTTAATTCCAACACTGCAATTGATTTGTGGGATCAAATGTGTCTGCGTAAAGCAATGCATGTATTTATCATAATGCAGCAAGCTGAGGTGCACTTGAAGAGGCTGCCTTGTTATATTCCTAACATTACAATGGGGCGAACGAGCTTCCTTTCTCTGCTTACTTGCCTGCACTTCTCCCAGGCATTCACCTGTGCTGTGCAATTTCTGTTGCATGTGTATGTGCACTTCCTCTCCTTCACTTTGGCCAGTGCTGCGCGCTTTGTGTTGCATGTGCATGTGCAGTTTCCCTCCTTCACCTTGGCCAGTGCTGCGCGCTTTATGTTGCATGTGCATGTGCAGTTCCCCTCCTACACCTTGGCCAGTGCTGCGCGCTTTGTGTCCTTTGTTGTTGGGTCATTCACAGCCCTCCTGCTCCTGGTGAGTTTTGGCTGGTGCTGGTGCTGTTGCTCTTCATTTTCCCTTGTGCCTAGTGCTTTTTCCACTGGTTAGAAAGGCTGTGTACGCATGTGTACCAAGCTTCAGGGTTCAAAGCATGAAGGTGTGCAAACTGAAGAGATGTGAAGCCCAATCATGCTGTTTCAACTGCCAGTCCGTAGTACATGAAGGCATGATTTGTTGTACATGGAAGGCGTAATTTGTTGGACATGGAAGGCATGATTTGTGGGACATGGAAGGCATGATTTGTGGGACATGGAAGGCATGATTTGTGGTACACGGAAGGCATCATTTGTGCCAATTCGTAGTACATGGAAGGCATATTATGTCGACAGCAAATAATGCACAGGCTATGATGTGGGCAGTGTTCCTGAAATTTAATATTTGCACTTTATGGCTGACAGGTGGGTCATGCTCCTGGGTGCTGTGCTGCCCCCCATACCCCTGGTCTTATGACGACGAGGATGCACCTGTGTGCGTGTGTGCACGCAGGTCACACTGCTTGATGAGAAGTTGCTGGAGCGCCCCCTGTTTGGTCGGCATGTGGTGTGGTGGCTGGCAACGCTAGGGGTTGTGCTGACTGCTAGCAGGTGATTGATTGTGTGTCTTTGGGTGTGCACACTTTCTCGGTATTTATGGTGTCATGCTTGCGCAAGGGCCGTGCTACTTTTCTCTGTATTTTCAATTTTAACACATGTCCAGAAGGTGTGAAATTGTGCACGCTTTCAGGCGCGTTGTGTTGGCGGCCATGTGGCAGTATCTTGGCTGCTTCAAGTGCCTGATCAACGCAGTTGCTGCTGCTGCTGCTGCCGCTGCTGCTGCTGCTGCTGCTGCATTTGCATGCAGGTCGTTCATGAACGAGAATCCCACTGCCTACGACCCTGAGCGCGCGATGCAGGAGGTGGGCCTGATGCTACTCCGGGCACTGTGTTTAAGCTAGACCTTGAGCTGAACAAATCAGATGCTGGTGGTTTTGAGATGATCCTGGCCCAGTGGCGTCGGCTTTCGTGTGTATTCTTTATCAGAGCTGAGGCTTGTAAGCTTACCTTCTTGCCTATGGGAGGTGCACTTTTCATCCAGTCTATCAGGCTGCCTGTTCTCTGCTGCAAGATCTCCTGGCTCTCATACCTTCAGTTTGATCATCAAGCACAGGAATGTTTGCCATCTGCAGCTTGCTTGCTGCAACCATCCATTAGATCATGTGCCCAACCTCACAAACGCATGCTGAGCCAGGATCAGCCTGAAAGCTGCATCTACATCTGCTCAGAACCACTACCTCAGTCTACAACCTGCACCTGGCACAGCTTCAGAAGGCTCTTGGCTGGATCCCTATATGCACCTCACCCAGCGCAAATTGATTGGTGGCAGGTTGTCGCACACACACACCACCTGCCCCGGCACTGGCGTGGCCGAGCTCACACCTTGGAAGTCCAGCAAGCCTTTAACCAACTCTTCCAATACAAGGTATGCACGGATACATTTGCGTTCCACTTTAGAAAAGGCGTGTTTGCCTGCAAGGCGCATGTGCCTTGCACCACTTTTCTACTGCAAGGAGGCATGTGCTGTTCCAGCTCAAAGTGCGCCTGTGCTGCTTCATGACAAGGTGCGCATGCACTGTTCCACTTCAAGGTGCAAGTGCACTGTTCCATGACAAGGCGCGCATGCGCCCGCAAGACCACCTCTGTATGGCACTGCTCTGTGCAGCAAGTGCGGGCATGCCTGCTGGATCGCACTGCCATGGCGGGGCTCATGCGCCATGACTCCCACATCCCAGCATATGCACAAAAAAGGTGCATCTGTTTGTGCACCATCGGACTGGCCTGCGTGCCATGTTGCCCCGCTGGTCGGGGCGCCACCATCTAAAGCACTAGCTTGGCCATTACATTGCCCTCCCAGTGCACAAGGATATGGACATTGTACTGATGCCTTGTTGGGGGTACTGACGCCTCTGCTGGCGCGCCGACGCCGAGGTGGTTGGCAAGTTGGCTGCCTGGCCAAGCGCGGATATGTGTGCGTATATGCGCACACAAGCACATGCATAGACATGCACAAACACACTCCTCAAAGCATGCATGCACATGCATATACATGCGCATGCGCGCATGCACGCACCCACACACGCATGCTGTCACTGTAGCTTTGACGTTGAACGCCCCAGCCACGGCAGGGGCCTCCCAGGTCATGCCCCCACCGCCGCAGCTTGAGGGGCCAGGCCAGCCATGGGCAACCATGCAGCCAGAAGCAGGGCCAGGCCGCAGCAGCGGGGCTGTATCAGGCGCCTCGGGGCAGCTGCCACCCCCCTCTGACCTCTCACTTGGCTTGGGTCAGCTCACTGTCCTCCTGTGTCCCTTTGGCATATGTCCTCACTGTCCTCCTGTGTCCCCTTGGCATATGTCCTCACTGTCCTCCTGTGTCCCCTTGGCATATGTCCTCACTGTCCTCCTGTGTCCCTTTGGCATATGTCCTCACTGTCCTCCTGTGTCCCTTTGGCATATGTCCTCACTGTCCTCCTGTGTCCCTTTGGCATATGTCCTCACTGTCCTCCTGTGTCCCTTTGGCATATGTTGCAGCACCATGCAGCCACACCGTTCTCGCCTTCTGGTCCCAAACAGACTGACACCTTGCTTGCGTGCCAGTGTGCTTCCTGGGCCAAAGCCCCACACCCTGCGTGCGTGCGTGCGGTCCTGCAGGTGCTGCTGTTCCTTGAGGAGCTGGCCTCAGTCATCCTCACGCCCTTCATGCTCTTCTATACCCTCCCCCAGTGTGCAGGTGGGAGAGCGACCTCTGCTCTGATCCGGTGCTGCGCTTGCTTACAACCAAACACATATGTTTTTGCATGCACACAGAATTGCACATGCGCACACGCGCACATGTGCATGTGCACAAACATGCATGCATGATATCATCTGATGATATGTAGACTTATTGGTTAGCCCCTCATTGCTGGACATTCACTTTGGTCTTCGGCCTCAGCTCCTATGTCTCCAGGTTCAAGTTTTTCAGCTCACCGATCTTATGCATACCCATGTCCATATCAGGAAAGGCCCGCATTTTCCCGCTCATGTGCACCTTGTGCAGACGACATTGTTGACTTTGTGAAGCGCTTCACGACCCATGTGGAGGGCGTGGGCGACATCTGCAGCCTCGCGGCATTCAATCTACAGGTGGCTTTCTTTGGATCATAGCCACAAGCAGCCGCGCGCATTGTGTTTGGTTGCTCAAATGCTGGTCCCTTACAGGCTGGTCCACCTGTTTAATTGTGTATGTGTGCCCCTTTCGGACTGGTCCACCTGCTTGATTTGTGTGTGTTACGGGCTGGTCCATTTGCCCAAATCATGTTTGTGTGCGTGTCCCTTATGGGCTGATCCGCCTGTTTAGATGGCATGTTGTCAGGATTAAGCTATATGCCGTCATGGAGCACGCGCGTGCATGGCAGACTCGTGTGGAGTGTGGGGAGGCCACAGTAGCCTCATGCGTGAAGCGCAACCATGCACACATCCAGAGCAGGTTCACAGCCAGTGCGCTCTCCTCATGCACTTAGACAAGCTTGACTGCACACTCCTCACTAAATCACTGCCCAAAACCTTGCCCTTGCACTTGTAGCAACTCCATACCCACCCTCTTCGCCCACAAACCATGCTCACTCCGTCCCCGCGCTATCTGTCATCACGCAAGTACATGACAAAGCATGCACACGCGCGCACACACTACAGGACCACGGCAACCACAAGTATGGGGCTCCTACATTGCATGTGTCCAAAGCAGACAAAAGCCGGCAGGGCAAGATGGAAAAGTCCTTCCTCACCTTTGTGGCCACCTACCCCACTTGGGAGCCGGGCCCTGCAGGTTTGTGCACCCTCCCTTCTTTTCACGCGCAACCTGCTGTTGTGTGCGTCCTTGCTAGCACGTGTCTGCAAGCTGGCTGTGAGCTGCGCGGTTGCGTGTGGGCGTATGCTGTCAGCCGCTTGGCCTCTTAAACTTGGCCTCTTACAGTGTGCAAGCGGCTTGGCCTCTTGCGCTGCCTATGTCCAGCAGCTCCCACTTCAATGGCACCCATACATAGAGGCTTGTGTTCATGTTTATACTCTTTGCACACACATCTTGCTTGCCGCTCGTGGCCGCGCGCGCGCGCACACACACACACACACACACACACACACACACACACACACACACACACACACAGTCTCTGCCATGTGCTCATGTACCGATGCGCAGGCAAAGCCATGCTTCTTTCTCTCACCCAGCAGCAGCAGCAGCAGCAGCAGCAGCAGCAGCAGCAGCTGATGGGCCTGAGCCGCCCCATCTCCTCCCCGTCCATGCTGCATCCCTCGCTCCCCTTCAACTCG
>LKMJ01000320.1_pt1 | contig 34522 bp, 31 predicted proteins | sample 643391 | NCBI WGS metagenome assembly LKMJ01 (sample SAMN04112250, study PRJNA286221) | soda lake metagenome | biome: soda lake; feature: Kulunda Steppe; material: water; isolation source: sample PL-Br10 brine of Picturesque Lake | place: Russia: Kulunda steppe | collected 2010-07 | reverse complement strand
CGATCACGTCTTCGAGGACCTCCCCGACCGCATCGAACAGCAGCGAGCCGACTTCCGCGAGCTCTACGAGCGACGCGGTGACGACGCCTTCCTCCGTGAGTGAAACGATGACAACGAACCAACCAGATCCGGCGACCGTCGACACACAGACGCTGACGCTGGTACGGGCGATCCGAGAGGGACTGTACACGGAGATGGAGCGCGACGATCGGGTCGTCGTACTCGGGGAGGACGTCGCGGAGAACGACGGCGTGTTCCGCGCGACCGAGGGATTGGCCGACGAGTTCGGCTCCGATCGAATCATGGACACGCCGCTGGCGGAATCGGGAATCATCGGTACTTCCGTCGGGATGGCGATGCGTGGGCTTCGGCCCGTCCCGGAGCTCCAGTTCATGGGGTTCGTCTATCCCGCGTTCGACCAGCTGGTGAACCACGCCGCGCGGATTCGAACGCGGTCGAGGGGACGCTATACGTGTCCGCTGACGGTTCGGATCCCGTACGGCGGCGGGATCCGGGCACCGGAGCATCACTCCGAATCGACCGAGGCATTCTTTGCTCACCAGCCGGGACTCAAGGTCGTCGTCCCCTCGACGCCCTACGACGCGAAGGGACTGCTCGCCAGCGCGATCGAGGACCCCGACCCGGTGCTCTTCTTGGAGCCGAAACTCATTTATCGGTCGTTCAAGCGGGAGGTTCCGGACGAGCGTTACACGGTCCCGATCGGCGAGGCGAACGTACTCAGGGAGGGAACCGACGTCGCCGTCTTCACGTGGGGGGCGATGACACGGCCGACGATGGAGGCGGCCGAAACGCTCGCCGACGACGGAATCGACTGTCACGTCATCGATGTTCGCTCGATCTATCCCCTGGACGAGGACGCCATCGTCGAGGCGTTCAAACGGACCGGACGGGCGGTCGTCGTCCACGAGGCACCACAGACGGCCGGGATGGCGGCCGAGTTGACGTCGATGATACAGGAGGAGGCAATAGTGTATCAGGAAGCCCCGATCGGGCGCGTCACGGGGTACGACACCCCGTTCCCGCTGTACGCGCTGGAGGATTACTACCTCCCGAGTGCCGCCCGGATCGAAGAGGGGGTTCGAGAGGCGGTCGAGTTCTGACCTCCCGGAACTGTGTTCTATAATACATGATAATTTATATAAAGAATCTTGGCTCGTTGAGTACTCGGTTTTGACAGCTACGAGCATGTCCATAGATATATAAATTATATATACTCTATTTGTGAGGCTATTGATCGACTCAGAACTGCCCAGCAGTCCCGTGGATCATTTACCTGAACAGTACGTAGACATCGCTGTGGTGACTTTTGGGACGTTCCACTGAAACAAATCACACCGGCGAATTTCGGCTGCATGACTGACAACCCCCCGGTCATTTTTATTATCTTGTCTGAATTTATATATAACACCGAAACCTATATACGGTCACATCTACCACGGGACGGTATAACGATGTCAGACAAGATCTCCCGTAGAAAAGTACTCGCCGGTACCGGTGTCGCCGCGATCGGTTCGTTCGCAGGCTGTCTCGAGGACAGCGGCAACGGCAATGGGAACGGCAACGGAAACGGCAACGGCAATGGGAACGGCAACGGAAACGGCAACGGGAACGGTGACGCTCTCGATAGTTACACGGTCGGGATGATCACGCCCGAGACCGGGACGCTCGCACCTTACGGGCAGTACAACCTCCGTGGACTGGAGATGGCCCTAGAAGACATCAACGCCGTCGGTATCGGTCCGGACGATCTCGAACTCGAAGTGTCCGTACAGGACAGCGAGAGTTCGAACGAATCCGGCGTCAACGCGGCACAGCGGCTAATAAACCAAGACGACGTTCCGATGCTTTTCGCCGCGGTCAGCAGTGGTGTCTCGATCGCGATCCACGAAAGCGTGGTTCAGGGCACCGACGTCGTACAGATCGCCCAATCGAGTTCCGGGGCGTCGCTGACGAACTATCCCGACCTCCTCCGTCCGGTCCCCAGCGGTGCCGGTAAAGGTGCGGTCATGGCCGACATGATGTACAACGACGGCCACGACACGATCGCGATCACGTGGATCAACAACGACTACGGCGACGCGACCGGCGACGCGATCGAGAGCTATTTCGAGGACGAGCTCGGCGGAACGGTCGCCTACAACGGTTCGCACGACCCTGGCGAGTCGAGTTACGCGGGGGAACTCTCCGAAATGGCCGAGACCGACGCGACCGCGTGGGCGTTCGTCACCTACGCCGACGAGGCGACGGTCATGTTCAACAACGCCTTCGACCAGGGATACAACGAGGAGGTCGACTACTACGGCGCCGAGAGCGTCATCGCCGATACGATCCTCGAGAACACGGAGCCGGGCAGCCAGGAAACCCTCAAAGGTGTCCGGGAGGGCCCGCCGGCCGACTCCGAAGTGTACGACGACTTCGCCGAGCGGTTCGAAGCGGAGTACGGCAACTCCCCCACCGTCTTTTCGGCGTACGTCTACGACGCGGTCCACTGGGTCGCGATGGCGATCGAGGCGTCCGACGAGTTCACCGGGTCGGCGATCGCCGAACACATTCGCGACGTCACGCGACCGCCGGGCGAGGAGGTCAGATCCTTCGAGGCGGCAAAGGAGATCCTCCAGGACGGCGGCACACCCGACGACATCGACTTCGTCGGGGCGGGCGGTCCGGGCCAGCTCGACGAGAACGGCGATCCGGTCGGCGTCTACGAGGTCTACGAGGTCGAAGACCACGAGTACATCATCAGAGACGAGACGATCTCGGCGGAAGACCTATAATCACCCTCTGAGGAGCTTACTATTATTATTGTACGATGTCCGCGCTACAATTAGCCATAGACGGAGTAGTGTTCGGGAGTATTATCGTCCTCGGCAGCGTCGGGCTGTCGCTCGTCTACAGCATCGGGGACTTTCCGAACTTCGCCCACGGCGATCTGATGGTTCTCGGCGCCTACGGCGGGCTGGTCGCGAACATGGGGCTCGCCCGGTTCGGGTTCGAACCCGCGAGCGTGTTCTCGCTCAATCTGCTCGTGACGATCGCGGCCGGTCTCACGATCGGCGTCATCGTCGCCGTTGGGACACATTATCTCGTTTTCAAACCGCTTGACAGCGGCCCGATCGCACTTCTCATTTCGAGTTTCGGCGTCGCGTTAGTCTACCGGTCGCTCGTCTGGATCGGCTTCGGTGCCAGCGCCGATTCGTACAACTACCCGAGAAGCGGTCCGATCGGCTCCATCAGGGAGGCGACCGGGCTCGCGGTTACGAACCGAATGTTGGTGATCCTTCTGGTCACCGCCGTCGTCGTCACGTCGCTCCATTTCGTCCTCCAGTATACGATGCTCGGAAAGAAGATGCGGGCGGCAGCTGACAACGGGGATCTCGCCAGAATCAGCGGGATCCGACCCAGAGAGACCGTCCTGACGATGTGGGTCGGCGGCGGCGCGCTCGCCGCGATGGGCGGGATCTTTCTCGGTCTGTACACACTCGTTCGGCCGCTCATGGGGTTCGACATCCTGCTTTTGGTGTTCGCCGCCGTCATCCTCGGCGGGATCGGGAGCATCTACGGGGCCATGCTCGGTGGCTTCGCGATCGGGATCGCCCACGAGATGACGCCGGTCATTCCCGGCGTCGGCGCGGAGTACGGCGCGGCGGTCGCGTTCGTCATCATGATCGTCATCCTTCTCGTTAGACCGAGCGGGATCCTCGGGGAGGCGACGACATGAACGTCACTCTCCCGGGGACCGACATAGAGCTCGGTCTCACGTCGGTCATACTGCTCTCGCTCACCGCGATCGTCGTCGTGGGCGTGTTGTCCGGCGCGATGAGTTTCAGTTACGCGCTGTATCTGCTCGCGCTCGCCGGGATGTACGTCCTGTTGGCGCTCGGCCTCAACGTCCAGTGGGGATACGGCGGGATCATCAACTTCGCGGTCGTCGCCTTCTGGGGGATCGGGCTGTACGTCGCGGCGCTCGGAACGGCTCGAACCTCACCGCTCGGGCTGGATTGGCATCCGCTCGTGGCGCTTCTCGTCGCGATCGTGGTCAGCGTCGTCATCGCGATTCTGGTCGGGCTGCCCGCGATCCGGCTTCGGGCGGATTATCTCGCCATCGCGACGCTCGGCTTCTCGGAAATATTCCGGCTCATCATGGCGAACGAGCGGGAGTTCACCGCCGGGATGGCCGGGGTCGCCGGCGTTCCCGAACTGTTCGGCGATCTCCCGCTTACGAGTACCGCGACCAACCTCTCGGTCGTGTTCGTCCTCGGTGTCCTCACGTATCTGGTCCTGCGGCGGATCCACCGATCCCCGTGGGGGCGAGTGATGCGAACGATCAAATCCGACGAGGATCTCGCGGAGTCGCTCGGCAAGAACACGTTCTACTTCAAAATGCAGGCGTTCGTCATCGGCTGTGTGATCATGACGATCGCGGGCGTCTACTACGCACACTTCATCAACTACGTCGATCCGACCGATCTCGAACCGCTCCAGACCTTCTTTGTCTGGGTCGCGGTGATCCTCGGCGGGAGCGGGAGCAACCGGGGGGCGGTCGTCGGCGGGATCGTCCTCGTCGCGGTGCTGGAAGGGACGCGGTTCGTCACGAGCGTCGGTGCGCTGGACGCGATCTCGACCGGACCGGTTCGGCTGTTGGCGATCGGGATCCTGATCATCCTGATCATGCGGTTCAAACCGGAGGGACTCTACCCGCCGCGTGACGAGTTGATCTGGCCGAAGAGCATGGACGACACGGAGGGGAGTCGATGAGTTCCTACGACCTGAGCTACGACGGGGCCGACCTCGGAAAGGACGACCCCGTCCTCGAAGTCGAGGGACTCAAAAAGAGCTTCGGCGGGCTGGTCGCTACTGACGACGTCTCCCTGGAGGTCGAACGGGGGAGCATCACCGGCATCATCGGCCCGAACGGCGCCGGCAAGTCGACGCTTTTCAACCTCATCTCGGGGTTCTACGAGCCCGACGAGGGACGCGTCGCGGTGAACGGAACCGACGTGACAGGTCGACAACCGAACAGGGTCGTCGGGGAGGGGCTCTTGCGGACGTTCCAGACGCCGCGACGGCTCGAGAGCATGACGGTCCGGGAAGCCATGCTCACGGGCGCCCAATCGCAGCTCGGCGAGTCGATCCCCCGACTGCTCGTCTCCGGCTCCGGCGTCACCGAACAGGAGCGGGAGAACCTCGAACGGGCCAACGAACTGCTCGAGTTCTTCGAGATCGACCATCTCGCGACCGAGCCGACGACGAGCCTCTCCGGCGGACAGATGAAGCTGCTGGCGCTCGCGAGAGCGCTCATGGCCGAACCGGACGTGCTCTTGCTCGACGAGCCCGTCGCCGGGATCAACCCGACGCTCGTCAACGAGATTGCCTCCTTCATCGAGGAACTCAACCGCGAGCACGGGTACACGTTCTTTATTATCGAACACGACATCGACTTCCTCATGAACCTCGCCGAGGACGTGATCGTGCTCAACCGCGGTCGCGTGTTGCTCGAAGGCGATCCCAGGACGGTCCAATCCGACGAGCGAGTCATCGAAGCCTATCTGGGTGGTACCTGATGAGCGTACTCGAAATGGCTGACGTCGACAGCGGCTACGGCGACTTACAGATCCTGACCGACGTCTCGATGCAACTCGCGGAGGGAGAGATCGTCTGTATCATCGGCCCGAACGGCGCCGGCAAGAGTACGGCGATCAAAACGATTTTCGGGCTCGTCCAGCCGTGGAACGGGCGAATCACGCTCAGAGACGAGGAGATATCCGGACTGCTGCCGGAGGATATCGTCCGGAAGGGTGTGAGCTACGTGCCACAGACCGACAACGTGTTCGGATCGCTGACGGTCGAGGAGAACCTCGAGATCGGCGGCGTCACCGTCGACGGAACCGAGGAGACGATCGAAACGCTCTTCGGTCGGTTCCCCATCCTAGAGGAGAAACGCGCCGACAAGGCGAGGACGCTCTCCGGTGGCCAACGGCAACTGCTGGCGTTTTCACGGGCGCTGATGATCGAGCCCGACGTCCTGTTGATCGACGAACCCAGCGCGGGGCTCGCGCCGTCGCTCGTCTCCGACGTCTTCGGGAACATCAGGGAGATCAACGACCTCGGCACTTCGATCCTGATGGTCGAACAGAACGCCCGCGCCGGGCTCGAGGTCTCCGACCGGGGGATCGTCCTCGCACAGGGACAAGTCAAATACGAAGACGATGCCGGCACGCTGCTCGATAACCCCGAAGTGAACGAGCTGTATTTAGGCGGCTGAACCGTCCGGTCACGCAAGATGCAATCGATTCCAGAAGAGTACGCAGAGTTGCTCACCGGCGACGCGATCGCACACGTCGCGACCACGCTGCCCGACGGCAGTCCGCATCAGGCGCCCGTCTGGATCGACTACGACGGCGAGTACGTCCGGTTCGGCGGCAAGGCCGGCACGCGGAAGATGAAGAACCTCGAACGGAACCCGGACGTCTCGGTTTCGGTGACCGATCCCGAGAACCCCTACCGGTTCCTTCTCGTCCGGGGGACGGTTGTCGAACGAACCGAGGCCGGGGCTTTGGATTTCATCGATCGGCTCTCCGAGCGATACTGGGGCTGTCCGTATCCGCACGACCGCGGCGCGGACCGCCTCAAAGTGACAGTCGATCCCGAACACGTCGTGGCGCGGACGATCGATACCCCCGAGTGATCCATTCGCCGAGGATCATTCCGACATGAACTCGCCCGCCTGTGGCTCGGTCGGATCGACGCGGACCTCGATGAGGTTCGGCGTTTCCGAACCGAGCGCGTCGGCGAGCGCTTCTTCGATCTCCTCCGGCGTCCGACAGCCGGTCGCGGGGATCCCCATCCCCTCGGCGATCGTCGTGAACGAAAGCGGCGTCTCCGACCAGCTGTACTCGTCGTCGGCCAACTCGTAGCTCCGACCGGCCTCCTCGCTGATTATCGCGTAGTCGTCGTTGTTCAACACGATGACGGTCAGCGGCAGGTTCTCGGTGGCGACGGTGTGGAGTTCGTGAACGCACATCATCAACCCGCCGTCGCCGGTCAACGCGACGACGGGCGAGTTGGGGTTCGAAAGCTGTGCACCGATCGCGGAGGGGAGGCCGGTTCCCATCGTCGCCCACGATCCCGGGTTGACGTACCCGCGGGGATCGTAGGCCTCGAAGACGTTCAGCCCCCACACGCGGAACCCGCCGGCGTCGACGGCGACCACCGCCTCGCGGGGAAGCGCCTCCCGAACGGCACGGAGCGCCCGAACGGACGTGATCGGCGGTTCGTCCGCCAACAGCGGCTCGATCCGATCGCGGGTGGCCCGACGGACAGACACCGCACGTCCGTCGTCCGAACCGGAGACACCGAGCGTCGAGAGCCGGTCGTCGAGCGCCTCCAGTGCCGCCGTCGCGTCGGCGACGATTCCGATCTCCGGTGGGTAGCCCGTCCCGATGTCGTCGATCCCAAGGGTGACGTGGACGAGCCGTTCGGGGAGATCGACCGACCAGCCGCGCGTCGCGTGGGCATCGAGATCCGAACCGACCGCCAACGCGGCGTCGGACTCCGAGAGGAGCGCCAGCAGTTCGGGACTCGCGCTGCCGCTCAGGACGCCCGCGCTCAGATCGTGATCCTCCGGGAAGACGCCCTTGCCTTTATATGTGGTGACGACGGGGGAACCGAGGCGTTCGGCCACCGCCCGTAGTTTCTCCGAACCGCCAGCGCTTCGGACGCCGCCGCCGGCGATGATCACCGGCTCCGTGGCCGCCGAGAGCAGTTCGGCGGCGTTCTCGATCGCGTCCTCAGGAACCGGATCGGGCCGTTCGGGCGATTTCACACTCGAGGCCGCCTGATCGACGCCCATCGGAAGGTAACTCTTCGGAACGCCGACCCTGACGGGCCCTTTCGGCGGCGTTCGCGCGATCTCGACGGCCCGGTCAACGGTCGCGAGCGCCCCTTCAGGGTTCTCGACCAGCAGGTTCGCCTTGACGACGTTGTCGTAGGTGTCGGGCGGCGTCTCGTGGATCGCGTCCCCGCCGCGGAGCTTCGGGTCGGTCTCGATCGCGAAATGCAAAAGCGGCGTACAGTCGTTGAGGGCGTTTTTGAGCCCGTTCATCGCGTTCATATCGCCCGGCCCCGGGACGACGACCGTCGCTGCCATCCGGCCGCTCGTTTCGGCGTATCCCCACGCCTGGTGGGTCACCGCGGTCTCGTGTCGGGCGACGACGAACTCGATGTCGTCACGCCCCCCGATGGCTTCGTTCAACGGTAGCGACTGCTTGCCGGGGATCCCGAACACGGTGTCGATCCCGTGTTCGATCATCCGATCGATCACCGCTCGACTGACGACCATACTACCGGCATTCGGCGACGGGCATTAAAGGACCGGGATCCCCTGTCCTCGGCCGCCCGCGATCAAAGCGAGACGATCACGTTGCCGTGCTCGGAAATCTCCGCGACGACACCCGGTGGGAGCAGCGAGGTACAGCCGGGTTCCTCGATGATCGCCGGGCCTTCGAGCTGCTGTCCGATCGAGAGTCCCGAACGGAAATACACGGGTGTCGGGCGGTAGCCGCCGTCGTCGAAGTAAACCTCACGCTCCTCGCGGATCGAATCGGATCCAACCTCCTCCGGGGCCGTCGACAGCGCCGGCGTTTCGATCGCCCCGCTCGAACGCAGCGTGACGATCTCGATCGGCTCGTTCGGCATCGAGTAGCCGTACAGCTGCTCGTGGCGGTCGTGGAACCGATCGATCGTCGCCGAAAGCGTCTTTTCGGTGACCGAATCGCCGGCGAGTTCGATCGTTTGCTCGTAGGATTGACCCTGATATCGGAGATCCATCGCCGGCGCCAGTTCGATCTCGTCGGGACCATACCCCTGAACCTCGAAGCGATCGTAGAGCGCTTTCCGCATCGTATCGTATTGGGATCGAAGCAACTCGACATCGGGCTTTTCGCCCCGATAGGCCTGTGACTCGTCGAGTCGGATGTCGGCGAGCAACAGCCCTCTGGCGGAGAACACGCCGGGGCTCTGCGGGAAGACGACCGAGTCCATATCCATCTGCTGGCCGACCGCGGCCGCCTGAAGCGGGCCGGCGCCGCCGAAGGCAGCAAGCGAGAAGGCGGCCGGGTCCTGCCCCCGCTCGACGGTGACCTTTCGGATCTGTCTGCTCATCTTCGCGTTGGCCACTTTCAGCACGCTCAGAGCGGCCTCCTCGAGTGACTCGCCGAGCGGTTCGGCGATCTCGGTTCCGAACCGCTCTTTTGCCCGATCGGCCGCCGTCGACATGTCCCCCTCGAGGAACGCGTCGGGGTCGATCCGACCGAGCACGAGGTTGGCGTCGGTGACGGTCGGTTCGGTGCCGCCCCGATCGTAACAGATCGGCCCCGGATCAGCGCCGGCGCTCCGTGGGCCGACCCGTAGCCCGCCGGCCTCGTCGATCCAGACGATGCTTCCGCCGCCCGCACCGACGGTCTGGATGTCGATCATCGGCGTGTTGATCGGGAGGTCGTTGATCTCTCCGGCCGTTGAGCGGACGATGTCGCCGTCGGAGACGATACTGACGTCCGTGCTCGTCCCGCCCATATCGAGGCCGATGACGTTCCCGAGTTCCTCGGTCCGGGCGACGTCCCGCGTCGCGACGGCGCCGGCCGCCGGCCCGGACAGCACCGTCCGGATCGCGAACTCGGTCGCCTGCCGGGTGCCGAAGATCCCCCCGCCGGAGTGCATGACGTTGAGCGGGACGTCGATGTTCCGCTCGGCGATACCGGCATCGAGCCGGTCGAGATACTCCTCGATCGTTATCTTGACCGCCTCGTTGAGTACCGTCGTCACCGTCCGATCGTACTCGCGGCGTTCGGGATACACCGCCGAGGAGAGCGCGTAGGGCAACTCGGGGTCGACGTCCTCGATGATCTCGCCGATCCGCCGCTCGTGGGCGTCATCGAGGTAGGAAAACAGCATCGAGACGACGACCGAATCGACGTCCGCCGCCGAGAGCTCCGAGACGACGTCTCTGATTTCGGCGTCCTCGATCGGGTCGACGACATCGCCGCCGGAATCGAGCCGCCCCGACACCTCACGGCGGTGTCGACGCGGGATCAACGCCGGCGGCTTGTCGGCCTGAAGGTCGTACAGTTCGGGGCGGGTCTGATCGCCGATCTCGAGGACGTCCCTGAGCCCCTCGTTCGTGATCAACCCGAGGTCCGGGATCTCGTTTTCGAGGACGGCGTTCGTTCCGACAGTCGTCCCGTGGCTCAGAAACGAGACGTCCGCGGGATCCGTCCCCGTCTGTTCGAGGATTTTGTCGATCCCCGCGAGCACGCCCTCGTCGAAGTTCGGCGGCGTCGAGGGCGTCTTGGTGACGTGGATCTCCCCCGAGTCGGTGTCGTACAGCACCACGTCGGTGAACGTTCCGCCCGTGTCGACGCCGATCCGGACCGTCATCGCGATCGGCCCCCGTCGGTCGCGGCAGGGTCAGGATGCTCGGCGCGACGCTTTTCGGTCGCGGGCTCGTCGACGGCCGTTCCGTCGGCGGTCAGGACGACCCCGTAGGCTTCCTTTGCGCGCGTTTCCGAGACCTTCCCGTCGCGGACGTCCTCGAGGACGGCCTCCGGATCGCGCTCGAAGGGATGGCCGTACCCGCCGCCGCCCGGCGTCTGTATGCTCACCACGTCGTCGGGATCGAGTTGGGTCGTCGATTTCGAGCTCAGCTCCGTCTCCTCGTCGGTGTCGGGGTTCCGAACGAAACGGGACGGGCGGGCGCTTTCGCCGCCGAAGACGCCCCAAGGTTCGGATTTCGTCCGCTCGGTCAAAAGCGAAAAGGAGGCGCTGTGGTCGTAAAACTGCAGATCGCGGCGGACGCCGAGGCCGCCGCGCTGTCGGCCGGCCCCCTCGGAGTCGCCGATCAACTCGTAGCGACGGACGTACAGCGGGATCTCCGACTCTAGCTCCTCGATGGGGCTGTTGGCGGTGTTCTGAAAGTGCGTCTGGACCGCGTCCATCCCGTCCTTTTCGGCCCGAGCGCCGTAGCCGCCGGCGACCGTCTCGTAGTAGACGTACGGGGAGTCGTCCCGGGGATCGGTACCGCCGTAAGCCACGTTACAGACCATCCCTTTGGTCGCGCCGATCGTCTTCTCCGGAACGGCGTCGCCGAGCGCCTTCGTCACCAGATCGCCGGCCCGCATCGCGATCTCCCAGCCCCCGGCGACCGGTGCGTTGTCGCCGGGATTGACCATCGTCCCCTCGGGCGTGATCGTCTCGAAGGGACGATAGAAACCGTCGTTCTTCGGGAGATCGGAGCCGATAAACGCCATGATAACCGACATCGTCCCGGCGAATATCATCGCCGGCGTACAGTTCAACGGCCCCGTGTTCTGCTCAGCCGTGCCGGTGAAATCGATCGTCATCTCGTCGTCCTCGACGGTGAGCGTCAGTTTCAGTTTGACCGGCTCGTCGACGACGCCGTCGCCGTCCATGTAATCCTCGGCGCTGTATGTGCCGTCGGGGAGTTCGGCGATCGACGCTCTGACCCGCCGTTCGGTGTAATCGAGGAGTTCGTCGAGATACGCCTCGACCGTGTCCTGTCCGTAGGAGTCGTATAGCTCCCGGAATCGGGTCTCGCCGGTTCGGTTGGCCCCGAGTTGGGCCTGATAATCGCCGCGGCGCATCTCGGGATTGCGGACGTTCCGGAGGACGAGCCCGAGGACGTCCTCGTCGTAGGACCACTCCCGGACCGCCCGGACGCCGGGGATAATGATCCCCTCGCCGTAGAGTTCGGTGCTGTCGTTCGGAATGCCGCCCGGCGTGCCGCCGCCGATGTCGACGTGATGGGCGGAGTTGGCGGCGTAGCCGATGATCTCGCCGTCGTGAAACAGCGGCGAGATGAGCATCACGTCGGGGAGATGCACCGCACCCTTGTCGGGATCGTTGATCAGGATACCGTCACCGGGTTCGAGGTCGTCCTCCCAGTCGGGAACGTTACCGGGGACGACCGAAACGAGCGAGCCGATATGCTGGGGGGCGATGTCGTGTTGAGCGATGTGTCGGAGATCGGCGTCGAAGAGCGCGCAGGTGTGATCGCGTCGGATCTTGATGTTCGTCGAGTAGGCGGTCCGCTGGAGCGTCACGCCCATCTCCTCTACAATACTCGTCAGCGAGTGGCGAAATATTTCGAGTTCGCCTGTATCGACCATACGCTACCGTCTGAGTGCCGGCTGATAAATATATGGGAGATCGGATCGACACAGGCCGGCCGAAAGGCATCGGAGTGACGGGGTTTCGAGGCGGAGTGGTCGCGAACAGACTGGTGTCAGTCGATCGGTTGAGCTGTGGCTACTCCGGCGGCGAGTCCCACTCCGCACCGTTGTCCTGTGGCTCGTATCCGAGCACCTCCCGGTTGTGTTCGAGATCGACCCATCGGCCGTCGTTTCCGCTGACGCCCCAGAAGATATCGAACTCGACGGTGTCGTCGAGCAGACAGCCCTCGACGAGCTGGCCGAGATCGCGATGCGAGAGCCAGGTCGCCTTCAGTCGGTCGGCCATGTACTCGTAGTCCTCGCTGTCGCGCTCCCACAGCCCCGCCTCGACGCCCTCCTCGGCGAGCCCGTAGGGGTGGTCGTAGTCGGCGTCCCGGACGCTTTTGATCCGAAGCGAGTAGAACCGCTCCGGGTACTCGCGGGTGTTGGTCCCGAACGCCGGGTGAACGGAGCCCAGCGGGCTCTCGTGGCTCTCGACGTAGAGCCGTCCGAGCCCCTCGCCGAACACCTTCGAGAGCCCGTAAAACGAGTCCGGACGGACCGGCGTTTCGTGAGTGAGCTCCAGATCGTACTCCGGATCGTAGATCTCCGGAGCGAGGTCGAGTTCGTACATCCCGACCGTGTGGATCGAGGAGGCGAAGACGAACGACTCGACGCCGGCGTCGGCCGCCGCCTCGAGGACGTTGTACGTCCCGACGAAGTTCGCCTCGAGAATATCGTCCCACGAGCCGCTGAGGTCGACGAGCGCCGCGAGATGGATCACCGCGTCGATCCCCTCGAAATGCGGTCGGATGTCGTCGTACTCGGTGATATCGGCGACGACCGTCTTCCGGTCGGGATGATCCTCGATGTCGAGACACGTGAACTCGAACTCGGGATCGTCGCCGAGCTCCGAGATAATCGCTCCGCCGACGGTACCGTTCGCGCCCGTGATCAGTATATCCATTGTCGACGGAGAGGCGTCCGGAACGGACAAATAAGTTCGGGTGCAGTCTGTGGGTTGGGTCGATTCCGGCGACACCGATCCCGTCAGTACGGCGGGAACCCCGGACGGGCCACTTCGGGGTTCGTCCGGACGTCGAGAACCAGCGGTTCGGACCGTCCCGAACGGAGGTGCTCGTCGACGGCGTCGAACCCCTCGATCGACCGGACGGTCTCGGCTCTGGCACCCAACCCCTCGGCGATCGACTCGAAATCGGGGCTGTCGTAGTCGGCCGCGGTCTCCCTGCCGTACTCGAGGAGCTGTCGATGTCTGATGATCCCGTAGCTCTCGTCGTTCAACACGACGACGACGATCGGCAGCCCGAGGCGGGAGGCGGTCTCGATGTCCTGGAGGACTTGCAACAGCGATCCGTCGCCCGCATAGCAGACGACCGTCTTTTCCGGAGCGGCGATCTGTGCGCCGAGTGCCGCCGGCAACGCGTATCCCATCGTCCCGAAGTTGCCGTTGACGAGCATCCGTCCGCCCGAACCGACCGGGTGAAAGACCGCAGGGAATCCGGTGTTGTTGCCCGAATCGATCGTCACGATCGAGTCCGTCGGGACTCTGGCCGCGACGGCCTGTGTCACGTCACGGGGGTCGAGATGGCGGTCATCGGAAGCAGAATCGTATTCGAAGGCCGACTCGGCCCGCTCGATCGTCTCTTTCACCCGGACTGCCCGATCTGGTGAAGACTCAATCTGATCGGCCAACGCTCCCGCCGTGACGGCGGCGTCGCCGAGGATCGCGACCGAGGGATCGTGATATCGGGCAAACGCGTCCGGATCGACGTCGATCGCGATGACATCCGCGTCGGCGTACAACTCGCCGTACCGGGTTACTTTCCCGGACAGCTGGGCGCCGGTCGCCACCACGACGTCGGCCTCCCACAGCAGCTCGTCGTTCGCCGGGGACATGAACGTCCCCGCGATGCCCGAATACAGCGGCTCGTCGGGATCGAACAGCCCCTTCGCGAAATACGTCACCGCGATCGGTGCGCCGAGCCGTTCGGCCAGCGACGAGAGCTCCTCAGCCGCCCCCGACGCCGTCGCGCCACCGCCGGCCAGGACGACGGGATTTTCAGCCCGCCCGAGCAGTTCGACGGCCTCGTCGATGCGTTCGGGGTCGGGGTGAACCCGTTTCGGCGGTGTCGGTTTGGGCCGGTAGAGGTCGTCGGGTGCCGGCGCGCTCTGGACGCCGCCGGGGATCTCGACGATCGCGGGGCCGCGTTCGGTTCGGGCTTTTCCGAAGGCCCGTCTGAGCGTCTCATCGACGGTTTCGGAGGACTCGATGCGGGTCTGGTACGCCGAGATCGGCCGACCGAAATCGCAGTGATCGAGATACTGTAGCGACGTCTCCCGGCCCTCGATTCCGGTGTCGCCGACGAGCACCACGAGGGGGACGTTGTCCCGGTCGGCCGCCGCGATCCCGGTCGCCCCGTTCGTCACGCCGGGGCCGTGAGTCAGCGTACAGACGCCGACCGATCCCGTCGTCCGCGCGTAGGCGTCCGCCATCGTAACTGCGACCTGCTCGTGGCGGGCGTAGGCGAACTCGATGTCGTGGTCGTTGACCCGGTCCAGTAGATGGGCGTTCCCCTCGCCGATGAGCCCGAAAAGCACCGACACGCCTTCGCTCTCGAGCGCTTTCAGCACGTAATCGCTTCCGGTCGCGACCGTCTCGTCTGTCATGGCTCGGTCTGAGTCACACACCTCAATAGGCGTTGCGACCGTCGGCGGTTCGGTCCCGTGGTGTTCTCCGGTCGGGGATGGACTGTGATCGCCGTACCCACAGCGACGACACGGCTAACGGCTCACTGTCCGCCGGTGCCAAGCCGTCCGATTACCGAATTCGGTCGGAGATACCCTTTTGAGCACGCCCATCGAAGTTCACACAGAGAAATGAAACGACCCATCGATCACGTCGTCTTCGCGGGCTCGGATCTCGAGACGCTCCAGGCGGCGTTCTCCGAGGCCGGGTTCGAGACCGCCTACGGGGGAACGCACTCCAACGGCATCACACACATGCATCTCGTCGGCTTCGGGAACCGTTCCTATATCGAACTCATCTCGAAGAACGATCCCGATGGGATCGCTCCCTGGTGGAACGACCAGATCGACGCCGACGCGGGGTCGACCGCCTGGTCGATCACCGTCGACGACATCGAGGCCGAAAGCGAACGGCTGGCCGCCGAGGGGTTCGAGATCGACGGTCCGACGGCGTTCTCGAGGGCTCGACCCGACGGGACGGACGTCGAGTGGGAACTGTCGATCGTCGGCGGTCGACCACAGGGGACCCCACTGCCGATGCTCGAGATGGATCACACGCCGCTGGAGTGGCGCGTCGACGTCACGACCGATCCGGACACGACCGGCCTGCTGGGGCTGACCGACGTCGTAATCGGAACGGACGACCTCGAGAGGACGGTCGATCGCTTCGAAGCGTTCTACGAGGGTTGTGAGGTCGACATCCGCACCGAGGAGGACTTCGGCGCACGCGTCGCCTCGATCGAGGGGACTGCCGCCTCCGTCGCCGAACCGCTCGAGGAGGGCTCGTGGCTCGCCGACCGGATCGAACGCCACGATGCCGTGCTCCCGTGTGGCTTCCTGATCGAGGCGACGGACGCCGACGCCGTCCGGGAACAGTTTCGGATCGACACCTCGACCGAGTGGGGCGAGGACACCGTCCACTGGTTCGATATCGACGTCGACGGCCGACTCGGCGCGATCGACCGATCCTAGAGCCTCCTCAGCGACCCTTGCTTCCCCACCCAAAGGAGAGCCACCCGCCGTCGAGCGTCAGTATCTCGCCGTTCATGTAGTGCTCGCCGGCGGCCAGAAACGTCGCACAGTTTTCGAGTTCCTCGTGGGTGCCGAACCGGCCAAGCGACGTCCGGTTCTCGATGTGCTCCTCGGCGTAGCCGTAGTACGGCCACTCCGGGTGGTCCTCGATCGATTCGCCCCACTGCGCCTCGGCCATCCGGGTTTTGATGTACCCCGGCGCGAGGGCGTTCACCTGAACGCCGTCCTCGGCCAACTCGACCGCGGCGTTCCGGGTGAGGTTCTCGATGCCCGCCTTCGAGGCGTTGTACGGCGCCCGCCCCTGGACGCCGCCGCTGCCGTAGATGCTGCTCATATTGATTATCTGGCAGTCGGCGTCGGTTTCGATCATCCGCTCGCCGGCGGCCTGACAGCAGAAAAAGGTCCCCGTGAGGTTCGTCTCGATGACCGATCGCCACTCGTCGGGCGTCTGCTCCAACAGCGGCTTTTCGACCGTCGTTCCGGCGTTGTTGACCATGATCTCGAGCGAGCCGTACTCCTCGATGGCGGCCTCGACGAGGGCGACGACGTCCTCCTTTCGACCGATGTCCGCCTCCACGCCGATCGCTTCGCCGCCCGCCTCCCGGATCGATTCGGCGGTCGATTCGGCGCGCTCTTTCGCTCTGGCGTTCGTGACGACGGCCGCGCCTTCCTCGGCGAACCGCTTTGAGATCCCTTCGCCGAGCCCTGTACTCGATCCGGTCACTATCGCTGTCTTCCCCTCTAATCGTCCCATGGATCGCTCTCAAAAGCGGTGTCGGAGTACAAAAGCGTTGTGCCGATGATCGTCGATCGATTGCATTCGGTCGGTGGGGGCAGTCGTCTCAGTTCCTCGATGTGTAATACCCCCGATTGAATCGACTGCGAGACGCTGTACATTTACGTTGCCCTGTTGAAATGCGTAGGGGATGACATAGACTGTGTGCCGAATACGGGGTGTATATTCAACAGACGGATAGTCGAAACAGGTCCAAAAAACCACGGAGGATTATACATATATAAACACTACACACTGGAGACGATGGGTTCGGGATGAAACCCAGTCAGAGTAGAGGCCGTTTCACCCGTTTAGTCAATAAGACACTGAAACGGAATATGTGTGGGATTAACGATTCTCGCAACCCTTAGCGGCATGCATGGTCGAGAACGAATCTACGTCCCGAGATGATCGTCAAAAGCTGGGAGAACTGTTCGTTAGTGTAACCGGCGAAACCGGTACCACCGACCGGCAGAGTACGGAGCCGGGCCGGGATGTGATCGATGTCACGGAGGACAAATCGTCATCCCAACGAGAGCGACCCGACTCCGATCCCAAGCCGAAACAGGCTTGACGCAATTATCGGCGACCAAAGTTTCGAGTAATCGAGAGGACGGTAGGACTGTGGCCCAGGGTAGACACACTGAGTGTAGCGGTGATCCCCACGTCAAGCCGGCCTGCCCGTCGACAATTCAGTTTGGGTGTCGCTAGAGCGGTGAACTCACCTGATCCGCAATCACACCGTTGTTTGATTAGATCTCCTATAAGAATAAATGATAGATGACAAATAATTCAGAAGCGAGCAAGCAGACGACGTACAGCGACGGTAGCGAGAGCGAGATATAGAAGAGACTTGTCACCGCGCCGATGAAGACAGAGCCTACGAGGCGATCCCGGCGAGCAGCTGGGCGACCTCGATGAAGCACTCGAAACTCATGAGTATCGACCACGACGGACGAATTGGATGAGTACTATGGGGAGTATGAAGTCGAAAACCGGAACGGATGGGAATCTCTCGGTCAAGTGCTTTCCCCAACCGACAACCAAAGTTATGCCGAAAACGACGACGTTCGAAGCCGAATACAGGGGCTGATGCGCCGCTGAAGAATACGATCAACTCCCGGCTTAGCTATAGGCCACGTTTTAATACACACGTCCTCGGGAGGTGGTTTCCACTGAATAGTCACCGCTTGTTTATTTCCCGGCAGTGTTAATCGCTGTCAGACCCGCATCCAAACATGGCTATCGCGAGACACGAAAGTGGCGTCAGTGCCGATATCCGGGCGCTACTCTCCCAGATCCACCCCGTATTCATGCTGCCGCCGCTTGCTGCCTCCTGGTTCGGTGCCGCTGTCGCCGGGGCGTTCACGGTCACCGTCGGCGCACTCCACATGTCCGCGATGTTCTTCGCCGTCTACACCGCCCACGTCAAAGACGGCTACGTCGACTTCTATCAGCGGGGGGAGGACGACGACCATCCGATGTCGATCCGTGGCTGTCGTTTCGCACTCGTTGGTGCAGCCCTCGGCTTCGCAGCCTGCACCCTCTCGCTCGGGGTGGTTGTGGGACCGAGGGCGGCACTCATCACGCTTCCGACCTGGTTCATCGGTTATCTTCATGCGCCACAGTTGGATACGAACCCAGTCACGACGACGCTCGGCTATCCGGCCGGGATCGCGCTCGCGATCCTCGGTGGCTTCTACGTCCAGACTGCGACTCTCACTCCGGCAGCGATCGGGTTCGCCCTGGTCTTTCTGGTGACGTTGGCCGGTGTGAAGATTATCGACGACGAGCAGGATTACGACTACGATCGGTCGATCGACAAGCGAACCGTCTCAGTGCTACTCGGCCCCTGGCCGGCACGGCGAGTGGCTGCCGCGCTCATGTTTCTCGGTCTCTTGGGGGTGCTCTGGGGAACGATCGGCGGGACCTTTCCACCGTCCTCACCGCTTGGCGCACTCGCTTTCGCAACGATCGTGCTGATCGCGATCCGTGCGGAGCCGACGATCGCGACGATGCTACTGGTTCGGGGGGCGTACGTTTTTCTGGCACTACTGTTCGTAGCTGTCTGGTTTCGTCCGCTGTCCGGGACAGCGCTCCCGGATATCACAGTACTCGGGCCGTACACCTATCTCACAACCGAGATCTTCTTCGGCGCAATCGCGCTCGGCCTGTTGTACTACGCCGACGCGATTCGCAGCGCAGCCTACACCATTGCTGTACTGTATCCCATCGCGTACGTCTGGGACTGGTACACGCTGGAAGTCGGCGTCTTCGAGATTACGACCCGGACGGGATACGACCTGTTCGGCATCCCGATCGAGGAACACCTGTTCATGATCGTCGTGCCGGCGCTCGTTTTGGGCATTCACGAGACGATTCGAACGTTGTCTACGGACTCGGTCGCTCCGAACGGCGACCCGACAACGGAGAGTCCGGACGCCGAGTCGACAGCTGACAACTCCCCCTCACGCGTAGACGGGTAGCCTCCCAGAGCATCACGAAACCCCCCTTTCGCTCGTGTCTCGGCCGTTCGTCGATCACAAAGCCGCGTGTTCGGATTCACTGGTCCATCTGTCGAAATTCGCGGATGTAAGACAGATTGTGCCAACTCAGCACGGATTTGAACTCGAATCACAGGGAGTTTGGGCAGTACGGGCGGACTACATCTCATCAAGCGTCGCCGAGACTTGGTTGACAGAGGTTTGACACGAGGAGCAAGTCTGCTTTTCGGCCGCGATGTAGACGGAGTTACAACTCCGGCAGACATACAGCGACGACTGTCTGGTTTCATCCCTCTCAGTTTCGCTCTCACTTTCAGGCCCATCTGTCGTCGGTGACACCAGCCGAGTGAACGTTTGGGCTACGTCGGAGATCAATCTCATAGCCGATCGGTGTGCATCTCGTCTCGGTGGGAGTCCAGCAGTTCAACGAGCGGTCGGATCGCATCGAAGGCCGGTCCTCTTCTCACTTCCTCGGATTTCCGGTCCCACTCGATAAATCCGTAGTCCGCTAATTTCGGCAAGTGAACGTGGTTCATCGCCACGATCCGTTTAACGGCGGTTCGCTCGGGTTCGTCGTCAGTGATCCCGACTGATGAGTCGTTTCGGGAGTTGTGATCCAACAACGTGACCAACAGTGTCCGCCGCTGGACGTTTGAGAGTGCACTCAGCATCACATCGAACGAGGGGTTTTGCTGTCGGTTATTCATTGTAATTAGTTAGCCGTTCGATACATATACACTCTCGACAATTTCACGCGAAAACGAACTTTTGATTAAGTGAGTGATCTATTTTCGGATAGTGTATGGATACTTTCAGTACGCATGGTCTAATTTGGTTCGAAAGAACGGCCGTGAACGAGAACCGTCTGGTGTATAGGCGATCCGTACTCAGCGCGGCAGATCGGACCTACCACTAGCTGAAGATCTCGAGAGAGCATGTATCCAGATGTATGTATTTTGAAATCTATTTTGTATATATATATGGTTGGCTTCTGTCGGCCGTGTTGTTATATACGAATATCCGTCAAAAGATCATATCGAGAGGTTGACTGAAAGGCCGATTTGTTATACATCTCCGCCCCGAACCGAGGAGCGATACGAACCGGGCCGCACGACTCGCGAACGATCGTGATACATATAAAAACAGACACCGTCACCCGGAACGTGTACCCCGCCGCCGGTGATCTGGGCGACGCGTGTGACCTTTCCGCCCGCGCCCGCCGGTACGCCAACGCCGTCGTCTTCGGCGAGGAGTGGCCGCTCACCCCCGAACACGTCGATATCGACGGCGTGACCTTCGAGACCAGCACTCGGATGGAGCGAAAACACGGCGTCTGTGTCGGCGACACCGGGGGACGCTGTACCGTGCGTCTGTCACGAAAGACCGCCGACCGGGCCGGTTTCTCGGCGATCGAGGAGACGGTTCGACACGAACTCGTCCACGTGTTGCAGTTCCAGACCGACGGTCTCGAGATGGGACACGGCCCCTCTTTCCAGCGGTGGGTCGACCCCCTCGAACTCTCGGGCCGGTGTAGCGAGCATTACACCGACGAACCGGCCGATTACGCGTACACGTTTCACTGTCCGAACTGCGGGTTCGTCGGCGGACGCTATCGGATGTGCAAGACCGTCCGAGCGGGGCTCGACGGTGGACTCCGCTGTGGGGACTGTGAATCGTCAGAGATCGAGGTGCGGGATGGAGGCGGGGAACCGATCGAAACGGCCGAGGACTGAAGCCTGAGGCCGGTTCCGTTACGGCGAAGGGACCGCAGCTTTCGATCTGGCTGGCGGTCCGAAACGTATTCATCTCCGAGGTCCGATTTCCGAGTATGCAGCATCTCGTGCTCGACGTACTCCAGGACGATTGTCCGCTGACGCGGGCGACGCGGGAGCACGATGTGACGTTTACGACCCCCTACTGGCGCTTCGAGACGGATCCGGGCCGGTGGGATCTGCGCGTCCACGCTGACGGGGCCGACGGCGAAGCGCTCGAAGCCGGGCTCGAAACCCTCAGGGACGACGAAGCGATGCGACGCTTCGAGCTACGGACGAAGACCGGCTCGAACGCCTTCGTCCGCCTGCTCTTCGATGAGACCGCCGCGATCGGGACGGTCTCGAACCACGACGGCTACGTCGTCGCTCCGTTTTATAACGTCGGCGGACGGGAACGGTGGTCTCTGGGGTTCGATACGGACGCCGACGCCGACGACGCGCTCTCGGATCTCGACCGACACGAGGAGTTCACCGTCCGCGACCGCCGCCGGGTCGATACGTCCGCGGCGTACGATCCGTTCCGGTATTACGAGGCGGCCGAGACACTGCTGGACAGCTGTCGTGAACTCACCCGACGGGAGCACGACACGCTGGAGACGGCGATGGGGATGGGCTATTACGAGACACCCCGCGGGACGACGCTCGCGGCCATCGGCGACGAGATCGGCGTCTCCGACGTCGCCGTCTCGAAGACGCTTCGACGGGCCGAGCGGAAGCTGCTCGCGAGTAGTCTCGAGGCGTCGCGGGCGGTTCGATCGGAGTGACCGGCTCGAACGACGGTGCAGTTCGCTCTCTCCCGGTCGCCCTATTTATATATTACCGCCGGGGGTTAGGTGACGAACCTACGGACTGGTAAGGCCAGGGACTGTACGTACAACTGCAATGGGACAAGCACTTTGTTTCGACATCTACGGGTCCGTTCACAACCAGCACAGCATCGTCGGGACACTCCAGGAGATAACAGGTCTCCCCACCCCTGTCGTCGAGGACATGTCCAAGATGTGGGTAGACCATCAGATCACCTACTCGCTCGAAGTCACCCTGATGGACGAGTACCGGAACTGGTGGGATCTCACGGTCCAATCGCTCGACTACGTGCTCGAGTACTACGGTGTCGAAGTAACTGACGAAGAGCGCGATCGGATCATGGATGCGTACCGACACTTGGAGCCCTACGAGGACTGGGACGAGTTCGCGAAGCTCCGAGAGGCCGGGCACGAACTGTATATCCTCTCGGACGGCAACCCGGAGATGCTCCAGGAACTGGCCGATAACACGGGGTTCTCGGAGTACTTGGACGATATTGTCAGCGTCCACGAACTCGAGAAGTACAAGCCCCACCCGGACGTCTATCACAACATCGAGAACTACGCCGGACGCCCGGCCGAGGAGTGTACGATGGTCGCGACGCACACGTTCGACGTCGCGGGAGCGCAGGCAGCGGGGATGAAAACCATACTGATCAATCGATTCGGCGTACCCGAAACTCGACTCGGTCACACTCCCGATCTGGTCGTCGATTCCTACGCCGAACTCGCGGAGGAGCTCAGCTAAGTGTGTCACCGTGGGCGGTGAATATAATTACCCGTCCGTGAGACTGACAGAGTATGCGCGTACTCGTCACCGGCGGCAACGGTTTCATCGGCGCCCACATCCTCAACCAGCTCGTCGATCGGGGCCACGACGTCACGAACCTCGATATTTCGGATCCGTCCCCGATCACCGCACAAGTCGCCGACAGGGTGACGTTCTTAAAAGGCGACATCACCGATCCCGTCGACGTCTACGACGCGGTCGTCTCGGCTGACCCCGACCGGATCGTCCACATGGCGGCGCTTCTCGGCCGGCCCTGCGAGAACGATCCCCGGCGTGCCTTGGAGGTGAACGTCGAGGGCTCGCTGAACGTCCTCGAGGCGGCCGTCACCTGCGGCGTCGAACGCGTCGTCGCCGCGGCGAGCATGGAGGTGTACGGAAACGTCGAGGACGACCGTGAGTGGCTCACCGAGGACGCCCCACGGAAACCGGACAACGTCTACGGGATGACGAAGTACGCCCTCGAGTATCTCGGATCCACGTATCAGGAACAGCACGGTCTGGAGTTCGCGGCGATGGAACCGGCCCACGGGCTCGGTCCCGACCGACTTCGCGGCAACGTCGACGACGCCTTCGTCGTCAAGGCCGCCGTCGCGGGCGTTCCGTTCTCCGTGCCCGCCTTCGAGTACCCCTACGAAGTGATCTATATCGAGGACGAGGCCCGGGCGTTCGTCGACGCCGTCCTCGCCGAGAAGCTTTCCTACGACCGGTATCTGGTCGGTTCGGGCCAGCAGGTGACGCTCGCGGAGTTCGTCGAACTGGTCGACGACCGTGTCGAAGGCGCCGACCTCGAGTTGCTCGCGCCGGAGGGGGGAATGCAACTCGGCAGCAAGCCACCGATCGATACGAGCCGACTCGAGTCGGACGTCGGGTGGGAGGCGACTCACTCGATCGAGGACGCGATCGACGGCTACGTCGCGTGGCTCCGCGAGAACCCCGACGCGTGGTCGTTCGACGCCGAGGAAGCGCCGTGGAACGTCTCCGGGTGAGCGTCGGGACTGCCCGAGTTACCGGGTCGAGGACCCGACCCAATTCGGGCCCCTATGGGAAAGAACTATGCGACAGTGAGCGCCGTTGTAGAACGATGATCGAATCAACGCCGCTCGCGGAGATCGCCGACGGCCTCCGGCGGGGGGAGACGGATCTGGAAACGTATCTCGAGGAACGCTACGACCGGATCGACGCCGTCGACACCGAGGTCGAGTCGTTCGTTCCGGAGTCGGATCGCCGCGGGCGGATCGCCGAGACCGTCTCGGAACTCGAAGTGGTCGACCTAGAGGACCGGCCACCGCTGTACGGCGTCCCGCTGGGCGTCAAGGACATCTTCCACGTCGAGGAGCTGACCACCCGCGCTGGATCGGTCGTTCCGCCCGAACCCCTTCAGGGACCGGAAGGGCCCGCCGTATCGAGGCTCCGGGAGGCGGGCGCGATCGTGCTCGGCAAGACCGTCACGACCGAGTTCGCCGGCGGTTCGCCGGGACACACCCGGAACCCCCACGACCTCGAACACACGCCCGGAGGGTCGAGCAGCGGCTCGGCGGCGGCCGTCGCGGCGGGGTTGTGCCCGCTCGCGCTCGGTTCACAGACCGGCGGATCGGTGATTCGACCGGCCGCCTTCTGCGGTATCGTTGGCTTCAAGCCCAGCTTCAAACGGATCCCGAGAGACGGCGTCATCGCGCGATCGCAGACGCTCGATCACGTGGGGCTGTTTACCCAGGACGTCGCGGGGATGGAACTGGCGGCCTCGATCGTCTGTGACGATTGGGCGTCGACGACCCCCGACGACGATCCCGTCCTCGGCGTTCCCGAAGGTCCGTACCTCGAGCAGGCCTCTGCCGAGGGGCTCGCAGCCTTCGAGTCCCACGTCGAGCGGCTGGCGAAGGTGGGGTACGAGATCGAACGGGTTCGAACCTTCGAGAACTTCGAGGAGACCGACGAGAAACGGGCGGACGTCCACGAAGCCGAGCTAGCGATCAATCACGAGGAGTGGTTCGAGGCTTACGAGCCCTTCTATCGGGCGCCGTGTGCCGAGCGGATCAGAACCGGCCGTGACGTGACGATCGAGGAACTACTCGAAGGCAAACGCGTTATTGAGAGTCGACGGCCGACACTCGAGTCGGCAATGGACGAGCACGGGATCGACGTCTGGATCTCACCGTCGGCCCCGGGCCCCGCACCGGAAGGGATCTCGAGCACCGGAAATCCGGTCATGAACCGGCCGTGGACGGACTCGGGAATGCCCGCCGTCACGCTTCCTGTCGACGAGATCGACGGGCTACCCGTCGGCCTGCAGTGTACGACCCGCTTCATGGACGACGAACGCCTCCTCGGGTGGGCCGACGAGCTCTACGCAGCGTTCTGAACGGCGAACGGTTCCGGAACCAGCTATTTCAGGCACCCGGTCGGAGTACCGTCCGATGTCCGTCCGTTTCACTCACGACCCCGAACGCCCCCACGTCGGCCGACTCCGGATCGATTTCGGCGAGTTGAACCTCCTGACCACGGATCGGGCCCACCGACTCCGTGACTGTGTCCTCGAAGTTCCCGACTCGATTGCCGTCCTGACGATCGAAGCCGATCGCTGGGAAGCCGACACCGACGAGCCACGCGGACTCTCGGCCGGCATCGATCTGGAGTGGGCCCGGGATCTCGATTCCCAGGAGGGACAGGAACTGCTGGAAGCCCTCTATGAGATGATCGAGGCGGTCCGAGACCTCGACAGCGTGGTGATCTGTGGCTGTGGCGCCTATTGCCTCGGGGCCGGCCTGGAGTTGGCGATGGCCTGCGAGTTCCGGGTCGCGACGGCGGACGCCAAAATGGGGCTTCCGGAAGTGAACGTCGGCCTCCCGACGGTCATCCACGGCGGGCTGTTGACCCGCCTCGTCGGGTACGGCACGGCGACGGAGCTCATCTACACGGGCGAGACGATCTCCGGGACGCGGGCGGCCGAACTGGGACTCCTCAACCGCGCCGTTCCGTCCGAAGGCTATGAGGAAGCCCTCGAAGGGCTCGTTTCGTCGATCGCCTCGAAAGGATCGAACGTCCTGAAAACGCAAAAACAGGTGCTACGTCGCTATCGATCCGCCGGGCTCGAACAGGGAATGGAGGCGAGCATCGGCGAGATGGGACAGGTGTTCGGAACCGGCGAACAGCGCGAGGCGATGGACGCGTTCCTCGAGAACAGAGAGCCCGACTTCGAGCGGTAGCACCGACAAAAGCGCCCATTCACCGCAACACGGACGGCCGCGAGCGTCGGATTGATTCACACGGGACCCGATAGTCCGCTATGAACGACGCGGCGGACCGGGCGTACGAACTCGGCTTTCGAAGCCTCGAGCGGGAGCGCTCCGGCTGCACGCTTCCTGTCGAAGGGACGATACCCGAGTGGATCTCGGGGGCGTTGATACGCAACGGGCCGGGGAAGTTCGAGTTCGGCGATCGGCGGGCGACCCACTGGTTCGACGGGCTCGCATTGCTGCGACGCTACGGGTTCGACGACGGGAGGGTCACGTACACGAACCGGTTCCTTCGAACCGATGCCTACAAAAAGGCCGCCACGGGCGAGGGGACGAGTCAGTTCGCGAGCGGCGGCGGCCCGCTCCGGCAGGCGTTTCGGTGGCTCAGATCTCTCGGTCCGCCCGAGCCGACCGATAACGCGAACGTCCACGTCGCCCGGTTCGGCGAACACTACGTCGCCCTCACCGAAGCGCCCCGCAGAATCGCGTTTGACCCGGTCACGCTGGAGACACGCGGGGAGTTCCGCTGGAGAGACGATCTCCCCGAACACCTGACGACGGCGCATTTCCGCGTCGATTCCCGCCGAAACGAGACGATCGGGTACAGCACCGAACTCGGTCGCTCCCCGATGTATCACCTCTATCGGGTCCCGGACGGACGACCGAGCCGCGAACGGATCGCCTCAGTTCCCGCGGAGGGGCCCGGCTACGTTCACGACTGTTCGATCACGGCGTCGTACGTCATCCTCGTCGAGACGCCGCTCCGGATCGCTCTCCTCCGAGCGTTGCTCCCGAACTCGGAGGGGTTGCTTGGAATGCTAGAGTACGACGAGGACCGCCGAACTCGGTTCGTGATCGTCGACCGGGGTTCGGGATCGATCGTCGCCGAGCCACGCACGTCGCCGTTTTTTACGTTCCATCACGTCAACGCCTTCGAACGGGACGGCGAGGTCGTTCTCGATCTCGTCGGCTTCGAGGACGACGGGATCGTCGACGCGCTCACCTTCGAGTCGCTCTCGCGGGGCGCCTTCGACGGGGCGCCGAACGGTCGCCTTCTGCGGTACCGTCTCGATCCGGAGACGGGCGAGGCGGACCGATCACGGCTGTATGAGGGGGGCTGTGAGCTACCGACCGTTCCCCGCTCCGTCCGCGCCCGTCCGTACCGGTACGCGTACGCACAGGCGACCGACCGTCCGGGAGCGAACGGGCTCGTCAAAATCGACGTCGAAAGGGAGACGGCGGTGGAGTGGTGGGAGCGGGGCGTCTACGTCGAGGAGCCGAGGACGGTACAGCGTCCGGGCGGCACCGAAGAGGACGACGGCGTGGTGTTGGCGCCGGCGCTGGATACGAAACGGGAGCGCTCGATGCTTCTGGTCTTCGACGCCGAAACGCTGACCGAACTGGCCCGGGCGCCGCTTCCGGGACCCGTTCCGTTCGGCTTTCACGGGCGGTTCTTCCCGGAGCTGTGAGCGGCAGAAGCCTTCCGGTCTCCCTCTCGCCGCTCGTACAGCCGGCTCCCGTCCCGGGGACAGTACTCGAACTCCGGGTTCGTCGTCAAAAACTCACAGCGTGAACACTCGAAGACGGGTCGGGGATCCGTCCGAGTCTCGTCCCGCCCACGGAACAGGAACGGGACGAACGGTAAGAGCAGAAAGAACAGGAACGAACCGGTGTAGACGTACAGGAGAACGCTCAGCGTGAGCGTCACCGCGCCGACGACGAGCGCGGTCGCCGTTCGGGAGCCGATCATCGGTCGTCGATATCGGCCCGAGTGAGTTGACGGTTTCGGAACGTCGCTCCGGTCGGCCTATTTCCCTTCGAATTCGGGCTCTTCATCGCCCATGAACGCGGTGATCCCCTCAGTGAGGTCGTCGGTGTTCATCAGGTGTCCGAACGCCTGCGCCTCGAGGTCGAGGCCAGCGTCGACGTTCTCCCAGCCGCGGAGCATCGCCCGCTTCGTGAGTTTCTGTGCGATCGGCGGGCCAGCGGCGATGTCGGCGGCGAACTCGTGGACGCGGTCCTCGAAGGCTTCCGTCTCGACGACCTCCGTGAGGACGTCGTACTCGTACATCGTCTCCGGGTCGTACCGTTGGGCGGTGAAGACGATCTCTTTCGCCCGTCCGAAGCCGGCGATCCGGCTCAATCGCTGGGTTCCGCCCCACCCCGGCAGGAGGCCGAGGTTGTGTTCGGGCGTCCCGAGTTCGGAGCGCTCGGAGGCGATCCGGAAATCACACGCCAACGCGAGCTCGAAGCCGCCGCCGAGGGCGTATCCGTCGATCCCGGCGACGACCGGCGTGTCACACTCTTCGAGCTTGCCGAACGTCTCTTGGCCCTTCCGGGAGAGGTCGATCGCGTCGAGGGGGTCGGCGCTCCCGGCCATCGAGGTCACGTCCGCGCCGGCGGAGAACGCTCGATCGCCCTTTCCGGTTATGAGGATCGTCCGGACGTCGCCGTCGTCGTCAAGGAGATCGATGGCTTCCTCGAGCTCGTCGAGGAGGGCCGTGTTGATCGTGTTCATCCTGGCCTCCCGGTCGAGGACGATCTCGCCCACGTTGTCGCCCGGATATTCGAGTTCGATGTTGGTGAACTCGGCCTCGCCGCCCTCGTCCCCGCCGTGGAACCCACCCTCTTCGGCGGCCGAGCGGAGCCCGTCCGAGACCTCGAACCGCGGGTGGCCGGTCTCTTCGTGGAGGTCCTCGAGGGTATCGACGAGCGTCCCGAGGCCGACGTCGTCGGCCATCTTCGCCGGACCGTCGGGGTACCCGGCCCCGAGGGTGACCGCCTCGTCGATCGGTCCCGGCCGGGAGACGTCGTTTCCGACGAGATTACCGACCTCGTTGGCCATCACGGCGATGAGTCGCGTCGCGATCGCCTCACTGCCGGCGTCGGTCGGGATGTCGACGCCCTCGCCGCCCTCGTAGTCGTAGAACCCCTTGCCGGTCTTTTTCCCGAAGTGCTCGGCCTCGATCGTCTCCGCCAAGAACGGCGCTGGTTCGTAAGCTTCGCCCAGCACCTCGTTCATGTACTCGAGGACGTGGTAGGTCACGTCGTTGCCGACCTGATCGCCGAGCTCGAAGGCCCCCATCGGCAGCCCCATGTCGAACTTCGTCGTCGAATCGATCTCCTTGACCGTGGCGACGTCCTCGGAGACCATCCAACAGCCCTCGTTCATCAGGGGGACGAGGATCCGGTTCACGATGAAGCCCGGCGAGTCCTTCCGCACGCGGACAGGCGTCTTGCCGAAATCCTCCGCGAGCGCCTCCGTCACCTCGAGCGTCTCGTCGGCGGTGTGGCCGCCGGAGATGACCTCGACGAGCTGCATCCGGACCGGCGGGTTGAAAAAGTGCATTCCACAGAACTGCTCGGGACGCTCAGTCTCCTCGGAGAGTTCGGTGATCGACAGCGAGGACGTGTTGGTCGCGATGATCGCGTGTTCGGGGAGATACTTCTCGACGTCACCGTAGACGTCCTTCTTGATATCCATCTTCTCGGGAACGGCTTCGATGACGAAGTCGGCGTCCTCGAGAGACGGCTCCATGTCGACGTACGGCGTCACGTTGTCGATGGCGGCCTCGGCTTGCTCGTCGGTTATCTGTTCTTTTTCTGCGAGCTTTTCGAGCGACCACTCGATCTGGTCGTAGCCGTCCTGGACGAACTCCTCTTTGATATCCCGCAGATTGACGCTGTAGCCGGCGAGGGCGGCGACCTCCGCGATCCCGTGGCCCATGTTACCGGCCCCCAGTACCGCGATGGTCTCGATGTCGTCGATTTCCATTGTTAGCGTTTATATCCTCTTTCGGAACCCGTTTCAACGTTTCCCTCTCTGAGCCGATCGACCGATATCAGCGCACGAAAGCGATATAGCGGCCGAATAGCGAACGCCCCGTTCGACCACACAGCGTTGCCGTATTTATTGGGAAATAAAACGCTTTGAACGTTGTTTTCGTTCATTAGCCGTTTCACAGCAAACGTTATTCAAGCTACGTACCCGTTGAACGCCCGACTTCGCCCGTGCCGACGAGCGAAAACAGCTTCACGAGGGAGGCGAACGGTTCGACGAAAAGCGATCGGTTTAGGACCGTCCGGACGGTATCCCGTCCAATGAGCGACCTCGTGAAGGGCGATCTCACGCGGGCGGCGACCTTTTTCGCCCTGGCGTTCGTCTGTATGTCCGTCGGCGGCTTTCTCATCGGCTCGCCCCGGGTCGGCGTCCAATGGGGGTTCGGCCTCGGAGTCGCGTTCGCCGTCTTCGCGTACTTTTTTATCAAACCGACCGGGGGGCTCCCGGAGTGATCGGGGCGAACACGGACCCCGTCCATACGTTTAACTCCCAGACGGACCAACGTCGGGGTATGAAGATCTACACCGGCCGTGGCGACGAGGGGATGACCGACCTCCGAGACATGTCCCGCGTCTCCAAGACGAGCCCACGGATCGAAGCCTACGGCACCGTCGACGAGGTCAACAGCCTCGTCGGGATGGTCAGACCGTCCGGCTACGACGACATCGACGAGAAGCTCGAGGCGATACAGAACCACCTCCACATCATTCAGGCCGATTTCGCCAGCCCCGACAAGGACGACCCGGACACCCCACACATCGAGGAACACCACGTCCAGAAGCTCGAAGACTGGATGGACGCCTTCGACGACGAACTCGAACCGCTGCAGAGTTTCATCCTTCCGGGCGGCTCCGATGGCGGTGCGAAGCTCCATCACGCCCGGTCGGTCTGTCGGCGCGCCGAACGCCGATCGGTCACGCTGGCGGTCGACGAGCCGGTCAACGACGCGTCGGTCGCGTATCTCAACCGGCTCTCGGACGCACTGTTCGTTCTGGCTCGCGTCGTGAACAAACGCGAGGGCGTCCCCGAATCATCGCCGGAGTATTGACCCGCCCTGTCGCGGTTCAATCGTTTTAAGAGCCGTCCACCCGAGCGAATCGAGTATGCAGCACGCAGACGTCGCGATCGTCGGTGGCGGCCCGGCCGGTTCCGCAGCGGGCCATGGGGCCGCAAGCGAAGGTGCCGACGCCGTCGTCATCGAGAAAGGCGTTCCCCGCGCCGACCGGGAGGGGCTCGGCCCGGACTCGACCGACGCCGCCGGGATCCTCGATTACTGGGTCGATCTCATGGATCTCGACGAGCCGATTCCCGAACACGTCAAACACCGAGAGCTTACGGCGGCGGAGTTCGTCGGACCGACGGAGACACTCGAGCTGACCGACACCGGCCTCGACGCGACGTACCCGAACTTCGGGTTTACGATGCACCGGGCTCGCTTCGACGATTGGCTCCGCGAGCGGACCGAAAAAGCCGGCGCTGAGTACCGGGTCGGGACCGCCGTCGCGGATATCGAGTCCGAGCTGACCGGCACACCATCCCACACGTTGACGCTCCGGGACGGCACCGAGATCGAAGCCGAGTATCTTATCCTCGCCGACGGCCCTCAACGGACCGTCACCGGCCGCGTGCTCGAACAGTGGCTCCCCGGAGCGGCGATGGATCGACTCGACACCCGGAAGACGAACCACATCGCCTACCAGGAATACCGCCGGCTGCCCGAGGAGCTCTTCGAGGGCGATCGGATCAAGTTCTGGTGGGGGTATATGCCCGGCCACACCGCCTATCCGTGGATCTTCCCGAACGACGGAACGGTCGCCCGGATCGGGCTGACGATGCCGATCGGACTCGACATCGACGCCGTCGAGGGGCGCCGGAAGTACCGGCTGTTGGAGCCGACGGACGAACGGATCCCGCAGGGGGCGACCTACATCGAGCGGCTGTTGAAACATCTCTACCCCGAGTACGAACTCGAGGAGTTCCCGCTCGTGGCCGATCGAGGTAAATCGGGCGGCACCGAGACGTATCCGATCTCCTCGACGCGCCCGATCGAGTCGCCGACGGCCGCCAACGTCGCGATCGTCGGCGGTGCGATGGGGGCGACCTCGGCGTTTCATGAGGGGGGCGATCACGTCGCGATTCGGACCGGCTCGATCGCCGGCCGTCTCGCCGGTCTCGGCGCGCTGCGTGCATACAACGCCGAGTGGAACCGAGCCATCGGGGACGAGATTCGCCGTAACTGCGTCTTCGCGGATATGGTCCGTGGATACCGGCCCGACGACTGGGATCGGCTGTTCGGACTCGTCAACGACATCAAAGACGATGGCGAGTTCAGCATGCGTGATGCGGTGTACACGGGGATACACGGCGCGAGGCTCTATACGGAGTATCGCTGGAAGAAGTTCGGTTACCGACGAAACCGATACGCACAGGTACTCGAAGACGATTACGTCGTCTGACGGTTTGGGACCGATTGCGGCGCCGAGAAGCGACGCAGCGAGAGTGGCGACGATGCTGAACAGCGGTTCGACCAGTAGTTCGAACCCTTTCGAATTCGGCATCTGTCTCCCGGATCGCGAGACACCGTGTTTGATGACGCATTGTTTTTGTTAATACTGCCGAATTAATGGCTCAGTATCCGTTCGATGGTGAAACTCTCTAAGAGTTGTGTCATAGCTACCTGTGAATATTGCCCCCATCTTCGACATTTTTTCTCCCCACCTAAGTGGCCTAATTCTTCACGTAGAGGGTATCTCCAACCCATTATCGCCAACCTTTTAGTCGTGTAGTGGAGAGAACGAATAGAATGAACCAAACAACTCGGCGCCGGTTCATCACCTCCGGCGCGGCAGTGAGTGCGGTCGCGATCGCCGGCTGTGGACAGGACGAGCCAGAAGACGAAGAGCCGGAACCCGAACCGGAGCCGGAACCCGAACCGGAGCCGGAAGACGACACCGAGGACGAGCCCGACGAGGAGCCCTTCGAAGCGGGATACGAGATCTGGGCCGCCGACCAGGGAACCGACACGATCTACATTTACGAACTCACGGACGAAAGCGGCGAGGAGTTCGAACTGCTCGACGAGATCGATACGGGTGCAGAAGGCGGGGAGGTCCCCCACATGGTCGACTACTCCTCGGATTACGAGTACGCTGCCGTCGCCTGTACGGCCGGTGCCCGGACGCTCGTTTACCGGACCGAGGACCGCGAACTCGTCGCGAACCTCGAAACGGGCGGCGGCTCGCACTTCGCCGGTTTCAGTCCCGACGACGAGTACATCCACGTCGACGTGATCGGCGAAAGCGAAATCGTTCGCGTCGATGCGGATCTCGAAAACGAGGAGTTCGATATCGACGATCGGATCGTCGTCGACGAGGAGATCGAGGGTCTCACCGAACAGGAAGGCGCGCCGATTTGTCACTCCTACGATAAGAGCGGCCGATCGCTCCACACGCTTGGGCCGAGTTACAACAACGCCGGACTCCTCATTATCGATCACGACAACTTCGAGGTCGACGTCGCGTTCAGCGGCGACGAGGTGCCGACGAACTGCGGAACGATGCCCCACCCGACCGAGGACAAGTTCTACCTCACCGCCGGTCTTCCGACCCCGACGGACGACGACGGCGAACCGATCGACGGCGAGGAAGGCGTCGGCGATTATTACGTGATGGACACCGAATCCGACGAGTTGACCGTCAACGGCGCGTCGACGAACGGTATCGACGCACACGGCTTTTGGTTTACCCCCGACGGCGAGGAACTGTGGGTCCTGAACCGTGAGACGAACGACGGTGTCGTCGTCGATCCCGAAACGGACGAGATAATCGACGAGATCGACGCCTATGGTCCCGAAGTCTCCGACGATCCCGAACAGCGTGACTCACCAGACATCCTCTGGGGCTCGCCCGACGGTGAGTTCATGTTCGTCACGCTTCGCGGTCCGTCACCAGTGTCCGGCGACCCACACGCCGCGACCGGTGTCAACTCCGGCTTTGCCGTGCTCGATACCGATACCCGGGAGATCGTTACGACCGTCCAGCCAGACGGGGACAACGAGGACAGCGACTTCCACGGGATCGGCGTTCGCCCGACACAGGAATTCGACGGCTTCAATCTCCCGCCGTTTTACACGTCGGATTCGGACTCGGACTCGGATTCCGATTCGTACTGAGAGCCGAAAGAGGATTACCTCTCGGCGTCGTACATTCGATTGCGCACCACTAGTCCCCGACCGAGCAGCCCCTCGGGCAGCGATGACCGCTCGGAGAACCCAGGTGTGCGACACACTCGCAGTGACGGCTGACGCCGTCTCGGCATCCGGCGACGGATTGCGTCGCCCGCCCGGCACGAGGGTTAGCCGACTGACCACGGCACACCGCCTGGAGTGATGTCGGACGTTAGTGTTCCGGGCGTACATTTTGGATATGCTATTAAAATTATTTGTAAATAATATTGAAATTATTTTCACCGAGGTAGTTATTACTCAGCATTCCTACTGAAAACTGTTCTACGATTGTATTCTCAAGGAATAGCTGATGAAGGATGATCGGAACGATGACTACTGGGCCAAATGTGCTTCTATGTGTTCTACATTCTGCTCTATGGTAGCTGCGATACCGGGGATGTCCGGGATATTACTCGTGAAACCAGTCGTACCATTCTCCGAGATCGACTAGTTGGTTCTTGAGCCCTGCTGTCCCGTATTGGTTGAACACCTCATCTACTGTTCGAGCGAGCCCTTCCGGATCGATGTCCGGACGG
>LKMJ01000319.1_pt1 | contig 34553 bp, 45 predicted proteins | sample 643391 | NCBI WGS metagenome assembly LKMJ01 (sample SAMN04112250, study PRJNA286221) | soda lake metagenome | biome: soda lake; feature: Kulunda Steppe; material: water; isolation source: sample PL-Br10 brine of Picturesque Lake | place: Russia: Kulunda steppe | collected 2010-07 | reverse complement strand
CCTCCAGACATTGCATTTGAATTTCTTTAAGGGCACCCTAGGTGTGAAGCGGTCTGCGCCTAACTGGGCTGTTTTACGTGAGTGTGCACATGAACCTCTGCAATTCTATTGGTTTAGAGCTGCCATTCGGTTTTACAACGGGTTGTTGTCCACTAATAGTGCCACTCTTAAGCAGACCCTTCATGCAGACCTGAAGCTGGTGCCTCGAACTAAAACATCTTGGGCTTTGGATATTTTGCGCGCCTTTGAGGGATTGCGAGGCTGTGACACTTATACACAAGCTTTCTTGCAGGGGCTCCCTATTTGTTACTCGGATTATACTGCTGACCTGAGGTCTAGGATGAGAAAAGTGTGGAGGGACATTGCTGACATGAATCCTCTGGAAAGCGACAACAAACTGGTGACTTATAATTCTTGGTTTGCCTGCTCCCTCTTAGATCTCCAAGCTGATTCACGCACACGGGTGCGGAATGGGGGTGCCCCCCTGATACCTCCTCGCTATCTGCATCTTGATCTCCCTAAGCACGTTATGAGGAATTTGAGCAGGTTTCGCTTGCGAGCACATACTCTCGCAGTGGAATCCTACATCTGGCGCGGTGGAAATGGCCACTGTGACAAGTGTTCCTGTGCTGCTGTTCAAAATGAGGTGCATGTTCTTTTTCACTGTCAAGACTTGTTTGTGTGCTCTCTCAGAAGAAAGTACTCTTTCCTATTCTCCCCTTTCTGCCAATCCTTTTCTATGGAGGCCCCTTTTATTCCACATGCCTTGCCTGGTCAGACTGTCTTTGATTTTCTTTGTCAATGGCACAATAGACTCTGCCATTTCATTTCGGACATTATGGACTATTTTTTGGCTGGCGAAGGCCAGCAACAAACCAATCAGCCTAACGACCTGGCTGGTGGTTAATCCCTTACTTGTAACCTTGTAACCTAAACCCATTGTAACTTCACGACTGGCTCTTGTAAACAATAACTTCATGATGCCCACCTCAGTGGCCCACCCGAGATCCTTCTTGCACTCCTAGATACATTAGTTGCAGCAAGCCAGGTGAGCTGGCCTTGTAGAGCATACTTGTAGAAAAGCCCAAGCAGAACAAGTTGCTTAATTGTTATTGCACTTTATTACACGTTAATAGGGGAGCCTGCAGTCAAGCAGAACAGTAGCTCAGGGCCTTATACAAGCCGGTTACCAAACCCTGCCACAAAACATTGCTCACAAATAAAGGCCGGCTGCTCGGCCGACGAGAATTGACATTGACATAAGTATTGATGCCTCCGAGGCTCAAACCAGTCTGCCTGTAAAGTCTGTCATTCTAACGACATGCTAAATGCACCACAACACACATATTGAGTGTAGCCGTGGAACTGATTTATGCAGGATCCCGATTTAGTTTGTACACAGGCAGACTGCATGAATTCATGCAAGGAGGAAGCGTATGCAGCCACACAGGTGCGCACCGGCAGAGGCCTGCACGCTTGCGCACACCAAAATACACATGCACGCTTTATTCTGTGGAATTCAGAGCAACATACGGGAATCTTGCCCAGGTCATGCAGCAATAAAAGTAGGGCCGGGCCTGAAGGCCCGGTCACCACAGCTCAGCAAGCTAGACAGCAAGAGAGGCATTTGAGGCAGAAAGGACATCAAAGCTTGTCTAAAACATCACTTGCAGTGCTGGCCCATCCTCCAAACTCCATCCTGTGACTTGTGGGCAAGCTGTGCCCAGCCTAACTAGACAAGGCCGCCGGCTGACGTCAAGGGGGTGGTCCAGTGCCAGCACTAGGAGGAGAAGCTGTGCACTGGGACATGTACGTTTGGGCTATGCGCTGCTGCATCCTCAGGAGTCTCTGGTGCAGCACGAATGCAAGCACCTTGGGGAAGTCCATGGAGCAGTGGTGGGCAATGGGGCCGGGAGCGCTGGTTAGGTTAGTGCTGGTGAGGTTCACAGCGTCCCAAGGGAAATCCAGGTGGCTCTCCAGGCCTGAGGTCCGCACGTTACGGATGCAGGAGCGCTTGCCCACTCTGCTACTCTTGTTCTTGCGCTTGGGGGTGGTTGTGAACGAGAACGGGCAGGAGAGCGTCTTCCAGAACATGTTCTGAAGCCGCTGGTGCGCGCGCTGCTCAAACTGCGGCATGCGCTGCTCCAACATGCCCTTCAGCGTGCCCAGCACCTCGCACTGCAGGTTGCCACCGGTATAGTTTGCAGGCATGCGCCTCTTGGCACAGCCCACAATCTGCGTGCTCAGCCGCGTCTCCGTGGGCGGCTTAGTGAAGAAAGCGCTGGAGTCGAAGTCAATTGCGTGCACCTGCCCCTCCTTGTCCAGGAAGCAGTTGGGCCCGCCCCGCGCGTCCCCAAAGAACAGCACGCTGTCAATGAGCACGACGCCTGCCAGCCGCTGCAGCAGGTGCTGGGTCCTGTTCACGTGCCACAGGTGTGGGCCATCCGCCACCTTGTCCCGCTCCCGCAGGATGCCGCCTACGCGCTTCATGATAAAAAACCTGTGGTGCGGCACGTCGCATAGCTTGCTGACGCAGGCAGGTTCCGGCTTGGGGACAACCAGCGAAGCCAGGGCGGAGCTGCTGGTCTTGTTCAAGGGAGGTATGGGGCTCACAAGCTCCCTGCCGCCTGGGGGCCTCACACCCAGCCCCAGCACGTCGTCGATCACCGCACCCAGCGCCTCTGTCTCCACGCCATTGCGGATCCTCCTGCGCTTCACGTAGTATTGCTCACTGTCCACGCTGAAGGTCTGCGCCGAGTGCGCATGCCCCTTTTTCTTGACCAGCTGGCCAGGAAATAGGTCCTGTAGACAGGCCTGGGGGTAACGAGGAGGCAACGCTCTTGCAGCTGCTTGGTGGGGGACGCGCCCGCTGGAGCCAGGCACGATGAGCAGCAGCAGCAGGCAAACACCCTGTAAGCAGGCGGTTGCGACGCATGCAGCCCAGGGCTGCCTTCAGAGAGAGGAAGCTCGCGTCTCATCGTACACGCATGCACGCACGCACGCACACACGTCCGCACACGTGCACACAAATGCACATGCACGCACATGAACATGCATGCACTCGCACGCACAAGAAGCGCGCGGGCTAGGCTAACACACACAGGATCTATTGGACATAAGCTCCGGATAGTCGAGCAGGCGGCGGGGCACCTCAGATGGGAAGACGATTATCCACCCTCGCAACCTGTGGGTTCGGGGTTCGAACCTCACTGGAGGCCACAACCGGCTAAGCTGCCCTCGTTCGGCAGATACAGCCTTGAAACCTTACCTTACCTAACACACACAGATGTACAAGCACACACCCACAGGTAACCAAGTGTTCTCTGTACATGCCACCTCAATTGGGATGCATTAGATGTGAGGCGCTAGGCCACTTGCAGCAGTTGCCTTGGCATGTCTCTTGCCAGTTGAATCCAAATGGCTTTGATAAGCCATGTGGCTTATCAGAAAAAATGCTTGACTGGAATCAGCCGCTCGCCTTGTGCAAAACACGCCTTGATGCGTACATGCTGCATGCTAGTGATGTTGAAGAGCAAGAGGCGTATGCATGCTGGTCCTTTTATTCAGTGGCCTCACATCAACATAATCTCCCTTCTCCTCCTCAAGCAAGAACAGCGCAACTCTATCTCAGTGCACTCACGTGCAGGTTCATGGTTGCGGGTCGACAGCACAGTTAAATGGGACTGGTGTCCAGGTGGGAAGCACGATCAACAGAGGCCCATCAGATGCAGCACCCGTTTGAAGCAGGGATCAGCTTTCCTGCTCAGCCACAGCCATTGGAATGTTGCAGGAGGTATGAAGTGTTACGTCCGAAAGGACAGCCGGTCGATGTCACACCATCGATTAACTTTGTTTACGTCCACCACAAAGCAAGATGCGACAGATGTGACAAATCCGGTCAGCCGCAACATGCCGCTTTGTGATGCCGCAACACCCAATTCTGTGAAATATGTATGGGTGTCGGGGGTTGCGGGGGCTGTGATGACACGTGGGCGTGGGCAGTTGTTGGATGAAGGGAGGTTTATGGAGCCACCAGTCACTACCTTATCCAGAGGCACGTAGGGTGGGCAAGTGCTTGCCATTCTCAGCTCTGCGGGACCCATAAGTTGGGAATGAGCTGGAGCCCCGCAGCCTGTGGTGCAACTGCGTTCCACTCAGCTGACCTTGCAGCTAGGCTAGGTGTCGGGGGGAAGTGTTGCACCAACACCTCATGGGACGCCTGATGGTAACGGTGATCATGTGCCTGCCTCTTGGCGCTCACAAGCGGATGCCACCAGAGACGCGTACCACGTAGACCATACGTCTTATAGCAAGCTTGCACCGAGGGCCTGAAACGCCAGCATGGTTTATTGTAATGGCATGGTATTCGAATGGTATATGCAGACCTAGGTCATGGTGACCGACAGCCCATTGTTGAGACGATGCGTTAAGGAATAAATAGTGCACGGCGCCAGATAGAGTGGGCATGTAGGCATTGCAAGGACTCTGAACCTGGTGTCACACAACTTCTATTGGCTGACTTTTTTTGCGGCGAGATGCTCTGTTGAGGAGACCCTGCGCGGCACTGTGACGCCTGCCAGAGGCATGAGGCCAGCTGTAAGGAACCCTATACAGGAAGGTCTTCTAATGGGCTGGCTGGGGAACGATCCCTGTTTATGAACTGGCCTAACCCCAGTCCAGCCCAGAGCCTGAGCCTGGAGGCTGGTTAGGTAGTTGGAGGTGGTCTGGTGATCAAGGAATGCCTGGTTTCGTTACAACAGCAATCAGCGGCTATATGCTGGCAAGCTTCAGCCTCTGTGCCTGGCAGGCAATGGGAGAGTATCTCCACGGATCTTGTGAAGCTGCCGGCCAAGGCTGCAGGCTGCAACTCAATTTTGGTGTTTGTTGATAGACCCAGCAAAATGGCGCACTTTGTGCCTACCACTGAGATGCTGTATGCCCAAGGGCTTTGCTGTGCATTTTGCCCACATTGTTGTGAGGCTGCCCTTGGTTTCCTTCCTCAACGCCACAACAAAATTTGCCATTTCATCTCAGGTATTAAGAATTACTTCCGGGCTGGCAAAGGCCGGCCGCAAACCAATCAGCCTAACAGCCAGGCCGGTGGCTAACCTTCATCTGTAAATTGTTGTGACACTTCTTGGTCTTCCAGGCAAATCTCTGATCATGGTCCGTTGTTCAACAATAAATTTTAGAAGGAAAATTTATGAAACTCTGGGCGTGGACAAGAGGATGTCTAGCACTTACCACCCACACATGGATGCTCAGACTGATTGCATAAACAGAAATGAGGAGGAAATGCTCGGATCACACGTGAGCTATGAGAAGAATGATTGGAGTTTTTTACCGGCATGTGAAGTTGCAATGAACGACCCTTGGCAAAAATCTGTGAAAACACACCCTTTTACTTATGGTCAGCACCCTCTGAATCCGGCTAGCGTGCAGCTGTCAAGGGATTTGCCTGCTGCCTAAAATCATGCTGAAGACATTGTGGAAAACATAAGGAGAGCAAGGGCGTGCATGGAGGCAGCGCAACAGGTGCGTGAAGGGGCGTGAAGATCAGAGGTGTAAGGAAGTGTCTTTTAAGCCAGGAGGTATGGTAATGCTCAATGCTTAAGCATTTCACAGCCAGGCCCTGGTGCCAAGAAGCTCAAGCCATTGCTAACGAGTTTTTTGGAGTTATTTGCATGGTTGGCAAGGTAGCAGTCAAGCTGTGCCTTCACGTCCAGTGGAAAAGGATTCATTATGTGCTCCAAGATAGTCTAGTATAGCCTTACACCAGGGATGCTAGCTACAGCCGTGTGACTCCGCCGCCCCTAGCGCAGGGTTAGATGGAGAGCCATTGTATACTTTTGAAAGCCTCCTTGATCAAATTGAAGTCCGCAAGGGACGCGGCAAGATCTGCAAGTTTCTGATCAAGGGGGGAGGTTATGCGAGGAGCACAACAATTGCACCAAAGACCTAAAATAGAAAATTACGCTTTACAGCACCTTGTTTGGGTTACCCCCTTTGCAGTCTGCTACAATCGCAAAAAGAAAGGAGAAGGGGGATCTGGCCATTTGGGGAACATGTCAGTGCACATGTAATGCAACTTTTGTGCCGTAAAGCCCACTAACTTCCCTGACAAAGATATGGCTTGCAATGTTATGGAAGCACCGACCATAAGGGATCAGCTCAGCACCAGTGGGCACATGCCTCTATGGCACCTTCCTACTTCAAAGTAGCAGAGCAAGCAAGCGCTGTGTGTCCGTCACCACAGGCCGAGGCCTGAGCCGACTGCTGTGCCTGCATCTGTGGCTGCGCTAGGGCCTAAGCCGGCTGCTGGGCCTGTGCCTGTCCCAGGGCCTGAACAGCTTGCCTACAATGTGCTGCTGCCTGCAGCCAAAGCGAAGCGCGCTGTATGGGCGGGTGGGCGCTTCGCCCGAAGTTCTTGGGGGGTGTCATCGCCCATGCTTAAATGACCAGATGTAAGGAGCGCTATGAATAATGATCTTTGGGCCGGCTTGGGAGCAATCCCAGTATATAAACATGCAAATCCTCAGGCCAGCCCGAATTCGAGCCTGGTGGTTGGTCGAGGTACTAAACTTGTATTTGGTGGTGATTTGGTAATCAAGGAAAGCCTGGTTTTGCTAAAGGACTTGCACCTTATCTCTTTTGGCCACCTTGCGCACTGCAAAGCACACGCATCAATTTAAAGTTGATCATTATCAATCTATTGTATTGCAATGTCGCACCTGTAGCAAGACTTGATGAGCACAATAGAGCTGAGGATACCCACATGGACAGCACAAAGTTGCTCGGGAGCATTTTTAGAATCCACGTTCAACCTGGGTGTATGGCAGAGTCAATTGAACAAGTCCTTGGTTCTGTTGCGCTTTGCTGCTAAGGTGTTGAAAGGCAAACAAATGGGGATGCCTGCTAGTCTGCTTAAACATTGGAAAGCAATGTAATTCCAATATGTGATTTTACTGTTTTAGCAGGCAATTGCTGGCTCAAAGCTCCTGTAGCAGCTGGGCCCGCAGCAAGAGAGTGTTGAACCAGACCAAGTTCCAGGCCCTCTCGTTGTGCTTGTGCTACTCCTCTGACATGACCTTTCTGAACATATGACATTTATTTGCCTCCCTCATTTTAAGGTGACCTCAGTCTGCTAAATCCAGTGCTTTTATTTTGATGACCCCCCCCCCTTTTGATTTGTTGCAATCAACTGGTCCTGACAGTTTCTTGGAAGCTTTTTCCTGGTTCCATGCAGTGCTGTGCCAATACAATGTGCGCCTGTCCAATACAATGACGCGCCTTTTTTCCTTTTTCTGAGTTTTTTTTGTAAATGCAAAAGTAAATGGTGCTACAATAGAATGATTCTTTTTTCCAATGCTTTCCGCATGCAGCCTCGCAGTTGCACCATTTTGATTACTTGTTCTCAGAAAGCCTAGTAGAATCTTGCATGGCAGATTAGGAAGCTGCTTCCTTTGAAGAACCCATTTTCCAACCAGCCTTCTCATTGGAGTGGAAGCATGCACATGCATACAAGCGCACACACTCGCACATGCACTCGCACACTATTGCTAGCACTTGAGTCAGACACACACACACACACCCACACACCCACACACCCACACACACACACACACGGTAAACGGTACCTAGAAAACGAATGTTGAACGCATGCCCTATGCATACCTGATTGAATTAACTTCAAAGGAGAGGCACAACCTTAGGTCTTGCAAAGACCTTGTGCATCCGGGATGACTTCCACAACCTGAGAGTGGGGGACACAAAGCACGCTTCTTTCTGAGTTCACTTTATGAGGACTCATCCGCCTCAGAGACTTGCTGAGCTTGAAGATCCTCTAAAAAGCCTCTGAATCGCCTCCGCAATGGCCTCATGAGCTTCATCAGTGTTTACTTGTTAGTGGTTAGTGATGACGAGCAGTGCCTTCTCAAGCTTGTTCTTGCGTGCGTGCGTGCGTGCTCATTGCTACAGATAAGCAGGGCACGCTACGTACCACTAGGGCCTCTCCGCTGCGATCCTGCAGGATCTGCTAAGGAGTGACGCCGGCTGACCGATCGGCCGATCACGAATGTGAGTTGTAACAATGCAGCTTGCAAAGAATATGAGAAACATCCGGGGTAATCCTGTGCTGATTACATGTGAGTTCGTACGAACGAGACTCACAGTCCAAGATAAGTATCTGATACTTAACAGTTTTCCATCGCAGAAATCACTAATTATAAAGACCCGCAAGAAGCGTGGGGGTTCATCCCCTCTTTCTGCAGTTTTTGGCAATTTGCCTTACACTGCTACATGAGTTGAGGATGATTGTGCAATGAGTAAAGATACATTGAGGATCACAAGAATCACAGGATAAACCCCTCGCACAGGGTTACAACAGAGAGAAATCGACATTGAGATTCCAAACAAGAACACATGATGACAGCATTTGAAACAAAAATCCATTGCAAAAGCCTATCAGATTTGCTCTATCTTGTAGCACACCAAGCGCTTGCGCACACAGGCTTGTGCCCATGAACGAAGTCAGACAGGATTGTGCATGGACTGGCCATGCACGAATTTGATTCACTACCGTACCAATTGTATATCACGCCTCCTGAATGATGTTTTTTGCCCTGCGGATTGACGGCGGGCACGAAAGATAAATAATAATTTAGGGGTTGCGGCATTGTGAAAATGTTGGGTCAGTCAATGAGTGGTCAGGGGTCCCCAGCATCCTTCTCCGACCCCCTCCCAGCAGCTCCCCCCCAGCAGCGGACCCCCCCTCCTCGCCCTTCGAGCAGCAGCAGCAGCAGCAGCAGCAGCAGAGGCCACCCAGGATCTCGAAGGACGCAATCCTGCGGGGTTCGTGTAAATAAATATTTCCAGAGTGATGCGGTTGATGCGGTATATTTTGGGGGGTGCGGCATGAACCCGCGCCGGTACGGTATATTCCAAGTGTAGATGCTTCTAAAATTATTAGCCCTTTTCTCTTCTTGTTTTGTCAGTTCAGCTATGGCGGTATTTGAGCAAATGTGGAGTGTGGACTGGTTGCTGACAGCGACAGTGTACACCAAGCAGACAACAGGTTGCCCGCGATGAGACTGAGGAGCCTCTGATACCCTTATCCTTCCCTGCACGTTCTCTCTCGCTTCAGCCTGCAAATAGGCAAGGTCAGCGCTGCATGCAGCTGCTGTCGGATGCACTCACAATGGACGGTGGACTGGTCTGGACTGGACTGGGCGCTGCCACGCCTGTGTGCCCCCCAAGGGCTAGAGGGGTCTACTCCCTGGCGTACATGTTACAAGGTCGCTAGGAGCAAACAAGGTTATACGGTATTACTGCAAGTTTGTCTTTGACGTGCCCAAATACAGCCATAGCTGAACTGACAAAGGGATCAAATACTCCTCCAACTGACTCAAGCGACCTCCAGGTCACAATGCAGCATGAATCTGGCACTGCATAAATCTGGCGTGACAGTTTCAAAGGATTTTTCAAGGTAAATTTTTTGTGGTGCTACTGTTAAAGACTCAACACCTTTTCCTTTACAACATGATATTTACATGCAGCCTAGCAGTCGCGCATGTTGATTGATGGCTTGATGTGACACCAGTAACACCAGAATACCCTCTTTCTGCTGGAGCTACTAGTATGACATAGGATGACTGCAAACTGAAAGCTTGCTCATGTAAGCAAGAGCCGCACTGGATGCTTGCCCACAAGTACTCCACAACGAAGAGGGCAAACATTTGTCTGACACGAGCAGTAAGGTCCAACGGCTTTTTCTTGACCAGTCCCTGACCTATAAGCCAAGTCACGCTGTGAGACTGCTTAATTTATATGATCAATTTAATCCAACGATTGCTTTCACGCACTGATCTGATCAGTGGCACTAATCTTGTTTGACACACTCACTCCAACAATGCATTTGCAGGGATACGTTGAAAGATTTACAAGCAACGTGCTATAACTAATAGTATAAGGCAAGGGATCCCAAGGGGTTTTGTCCACATTGCATGAATTTCCAGAAAGATGCATTGATCGCCAGCTTACTGCTCCTGGTGGAAAAAGCAAGACATAAGGCCATGTTCTTATGATGGGCATGTTCTGAGGGAGGTGCAGGGACAAAGGTAGCAGGGCAGGCTGACGCTGTCTGACTTTAAGCTGTGATACCACAAAATTGCTTGCCATATCCAAAACCTGGGCACTCCAGCAAAAGCGAATGGCATCCCCGCGCCTGTCTACTGCCTCATGATATTGCGCAGTGCGCTATTCACATCTGAATACTGCGTGAAAAAAATGATGGAAGTGAGACAAGATATGAGAGCAGGTCATGGTTTCATTGTTTGGCCATCAGGCAAGCAGGGTTGTGATGGGCCTTTCGTAGGCTGTGTGATTTGAGCAGGGGCGGCAATCAGAGCCACCTTTTTGCCGAATCGACATAAATGCTGTTTTATGTGCAGACCACACGCAGACCGCACCAGCACAACTCCATGCCGGCGTCATGGCGCCCATCCATTTCGGATGTGGCACCATCCATTTCGGAAATAGAATCCAAGCGGGCTCAGCAACAGCCTGATCTACCCCATGACGGCCAGGGTTCCAGCCCTCACCTTGAACTGGAAGCCTGCAGATTGGGTGCGGGCCGGCAAGACACGCTGCCCTTCCAAGACGACTGTCGCACCCTCACCCTGCGGTGCAGTACAGGCATGAAAGCAAGTAAGCGGCAGGCATTGATACGTGTCCAAAAGAGACACAGCAGCGTGTTTGTTCGTGTGGATTGAATTTCTGGGTTGTTAAAAATGCGAACTCAACAGCCCGCGAACAGCGGAGCTCCTAGCTGAGTGCCGTTTGCACAAGCTCACAGATGGCAATGAGCGGCCCTGTAGCAGCCTCCCCACTTCTATCCTTTTGACCATGGCCATAACCACTAGCCTTTTGACCATGACCACGACCCAACCAAGGGTGCAGGCCAGAACCCACAAAGCAAGTACCAATAGGCGCGCCAGGCCCTGCCCAGCAAGCCAACCTAGTGCAATCAGCCCTGGCTGGCGCTTGCTTGATCCAGTAGCTGCTGCACCCACCAGCAGCGCTTGGAGCGCAAAATCGGGCACTGGCAGCCAAGATGGCCGGCCAAGGATGTTGCCTGCAACGCATGGAAGTAGCCCCATCTTCAGAGGAAGTAATATTTGTCTACTAAACACAGTTGGAGGACCGAGTGGAGTCTTGGCGTCAGCCTGGGGTTTGCATTTCTATGGACCACCAGTGATTTCTGCAGCCATTATGACTGTCTACCCCACCAGCACCACTTCTTATTTCTCAGCGACTTCTAGTTCTATTGTGTGTGCATCCCAATTAAAAATTTAGTTCTTGACCTGAAGGCTGCTCCAGCACTGGACATGTACAAAGGAAAAGCTGGGTGCACTGATTCTGCAAGGCAAGAGACAAGATAGCTGTGTGCTAAGTACGCGCCTTATCGAGGCGGTAGCTTGAGCTCATGCACACCAAACACAGCCCATGCTCGCCTATCAAAGACCACGTACACCTGTCTCCCTTGCTGTCAGCCAGCTGAGCATGCAAGACAAAGCACAGTACGTAATGGGCTGCGCAAGTGGTGGGTTTTAGATGCAGCATGCATGCAGGCTCGAGCATGCAAGCATGCACACATATTCACACATGTGCACCCGCCTGCCCCGTCGCACGCGCACGACTCTGCTCCTCCTGCGTGCGCACCTAGAGCGCTGCACAGCTCTGACATCCGCACAGGCTTTGGCGCCGTGGCATTGTAGGTGCCGCTGTAAGCCGGGTTCTTCAGCGATTCCACGATCAAGTCCACCAGATCATCCCTGTGGATCCAGCTCATCCACTGGCGGCCACTCCCTGTCAGGGCCACAGGCACGCAGAATGCGCGCAACAAGGCATTGGAACAGCATCTCTCCTTACTATGTGCCAAGGCAGCGTGCGCGCGGCCATTTAAGTGCTGAAGTGCGCAGATGCCGAGGCAGCAGGCGGTAGACAGGTGTGCAAGGCTAGCAAGGATTATAATGCCGCAAGCAACAACGTTGAGATTCAAGGGCATCGATGGCGGCCACACTCGAGCCCGCCTGGTCCCCAAATCTGAAGCCCAAGCATGCTTGCCTTGTTGACGAGACCGGGAAAAGAGACAATGGGAATGCAGCATGCAGCATTTCCAAAAAGTGAGGAGCACCAACAGGAAACGTCTGTAGAATCGTAAAATGCAGTGCCAATCACTGCCAGGAGACCCCCCTCACTTTCTTCACTCTATGACAGCTCCACCCACCCACACCCCATTTCTTGTCTACTCACCCAGCGGGCCTCCAGCAAATATCTGGAAAACAGGTAGCATCTGTGAAGATCAGGAAATGACCAAGGTGTGAGTGTATGTGCAAATATCCGATACACACAGGTAGAATGAAAGCGCAATTGCAAGCTCCCACGTTTCTTCAGGTTACAATCATTTTGGACGCCTCTTGCAGACAAGGCCCACACATTGCCTAGATTGACAGCAAGCTGACACAGATATCAAACGTGACAGACTGCTGTAAGAAGGCAAGCGTGACAGCTGCAAGACAGCTGCAAGATGTCGACCACGACAGACTGCTGCAAGACGTCAATCGCAACAGCTTCAAGGCAGCTGCAAGATATCCATTGCGACGGACTACTGCCGGCCCATGTCAATCTCAGCCCTAGGATTTGAGCACATTCCTCCCTTACTCCAATTGATACTTCCGTTTTACGAAGCCAGCAGGCCTAGAATCCATGCCCTCCTGGAATCGTACCTGCACACCCCGCACACTTCTTGAGCACCCCAGGGGCCTTCTGTGTCCATGCACATTTCATACCTCCTAAGGCAGTCACCAGGCGCAGCACGCCTGCCTACCTTGCCTTTTTTCTAGCCTTCACAACATTGTTTGCTGCTTGCCCTATTGGTTTCTTTTACGGGCAGGCCCTCTATCGCTTTGGTTCGGCTGCCCATCTGATGGCAGTGCGAACACACACACAGCTAAGCCGCCCTGAGGCTTAGGCTGGGCGATGCTTGATGATGACAGGGAGTCAAGATGCATGGACACCAGGTACTTTCATAACATGGACACCAGGCACTGTCATAACATGGACACCAGGCACTGTCATAACGTAGACACCAGGCACTGTCATAACATGGACACCAGGCACTGTCATAACATGGACACCAGGCACTGTCATAACATGGACACCAGGCACTGTCATGACATGGACACCAGGCACTGTCATAACATGGACACCAGGCACTGTCATAACATGGACCGCAGCACGGTGCCGCCACATCTACCTCCTGCCCACCTTGCCGAGGGCGCCGCCGTCTTCAGCCAGCACGATACCGATGCGTAGCACCACCGTGCGCGTCCCGTTCTTCTCCGCCTCCTGCAAGTCAGCGCGCATCCGCAACAATACTATGTGTGTATGTGCGTGTGTGCATATGTGTGCGCGTGTGTTCTGCCGTCATGCTTCTGAGGAGCAGGCAAATTCAGGTGCAGCGGCTGGCTGCTGGGTATAATCAGGTGCCAGGGTAAACTCAGGTATTTCTTCTTGCCCTCGTGAAGTGACATAATGGCTGATTATACCCAGGAGCCAGCCGCTGCACCTGAACCTGCCCGCTTCTCAGAAGTATGACGGTAGAACACATGCCTCGTGAAGTAACATCATGGCTGACCCTTGGCACTTCACTGGCGTTTAATTGGTCAGCGGACATTTGGCGCGGTCCTCAAATGACAAGAGTTGAAGTGCAATACAGGCAAACACTTCATGTGACAAGAGGCGCATTTTATATAGGATGGCAGCGGCCTCCCTCTGCAACTCCAAGCGTTTTTTCATGAGGGACTTATTCAGTTGACAAGGCCCTTTTTTTTTCTTTGCAGTGTGACAGGCCAGGATAGCACAGACTAAGCAACATAGACTTGTTAAGATGACGAGGCCCTTCTAAGCAGTGAGACAGGCCAGGATAGCACAGACTAAGCACACAGAGCCCTTAGCGCTCTGCGCATGCCTTGATGCTGAACAATGCAGCAAGGCACAAGTCCGTGCACCCACCTTGGCAGACGCCTCCCACTCTTTGCACACCTCCGCGAGATAATCGTTTCCCATGGGGCTATCCTCGCTGAAGCTCGCATTCTGGCTGATGCCATAGTACCCTGCCATGCGCATACACGCATGGCCCGCGCGCATGTGCGTGCATTTGTGATTTGTGTGTGTGTGTGTGTTTGTGTGTGTGTGTGTTTGTGTGTGTGTGTGTGCGCGTGCGTATTTGCGTGCACGTTTGCATGTGCGCTCATGCGCCTGTGTGTTGTGTGTGTGTGCACGCCCAGTGCGTGCCACATCGTGCATGCCCAGTACCAGCACTGCGCAGCCGCGCCTGCATGCAAGCAACCCACAAGCCGCAGGCCACGGACCACAGGCCACACCTCCGCGTGAGCGCACGCACCCACAGCCGACGCTGACACGAGCACGCTGGGGCGCTGCTCCGCCGGCGCGCCCGCCATGTAGTCCACGAGCGTCTTGGTCGTGCGCACGCGGGACGCCTTGACCTGCTCCTTGATCTCGGGCGTCCAGCGAGTAGCGATGGGCTCCCCTGCGAGGTTCACCACGCCTGTCGCACCCTGCGCAGCACATGCGAGTGTTGTGAGCTGTGTGTGTACGCATCATATGGCCAGTGCGCACAGCAGCACGCGCGCATGCTTCCAACCGTGGTGGTTGAGCGTATGGCGCGCGTGCAGCGGCACGCATGCGCACAGCGTGCTGTGCACGTGCCTGGATGCCGCGCGCCCCCCGGCGTGTGTGGGGTTCCTTGTTTGCTCCAAAGAATGCTTCAGGCTCCTACTAGGGCAGCCTGGCGGCCAGGCCCTATCTTGGCAGCAACAGAAGTGGCGGCAGTGGACCGAGCCAGAGAGGGGTTGCCGCTTGTTATGCGAACAAGGTAGCTACTGGACGTGTGTTTGGCCAGACATCGCAGACTACGTATTGGTTGACAATGTTTCAGGCACCAACCAATCAGCCTTACGAGCCCAGGCTGGCAGTGAATCCATAATTGTCTGCTCAGCCACGTAGTAAGCTGTGAGCTTCATCTACTGTCGCGGCTGCATCCCAGTCGTCAGCAGGTCCACACAAGGCGGCCGCAGCACACCTGGATGGCTTTGGCCCAGTCGGCAGGTCCGTACACCTCGACCCCTGGGAAAGGCAGCTTGGAGCGCGCGGAGTTGACGCTGCGCGTCAGCGCGCGCACTGTGTGGCCCTGGCTGGCCAGCTTGGACACCAGGCGGCAGCCCACCAGCCCCGTGGCGCCTGCACGCAGCATGTGGTGCAGCGTGCCACAGTCATGTGCGTGCACACCACGCGCCCTGGCTGGCCAGCTTGCATGCCCGACGGCAGCCCACCAACAGCCCCGTGGTGCAGCGTGCGCATGGTCGGGTAGGGAGTGGTGCAGAGTGCATCAGTTCAGTGTGCAATGCACAATGCAAAGGTGCAGCAGGCGGCAGTCCATTAGCCCCCGCGGCACAGGGGAACGGTGGCTGCCTGCCTGGTTGCCCTGCATGGCCAGGGCGCCAGGTATGGCTTGAAACTGGGGAATTGGAAGTATAGCACGCATTGCGCATGCATTGGGGACTTAGCACTGGGCATTTGGCACATTGGCAGGTGTTGGGCATTGGGGATGCAGAGCATTGCACTGGGGCGTTGGGGATGAAGCATGCATCGGGCATGCACTGGCACTGGGGATACAGCACTGCACTGGGGCATTAAGGGTGTAGCACGCAGGCGCTGCTGGAACGGCGTGTGCACGTCGTGCACTGCACGATGCCGCAGCCTCTGAGGCAGTGGGGCAGCGCTCCTCCTGCGGGAATGCCCATTCACGCCTTTGGGCCTGCTGTGTCATGAGCAGGCACCTGCGAGGACTAGTAAGGCGGGTCTAAGAAGCCTGACTCTCACCAAATGCGTGCCAGCCTGCCCCTAAGCGGGGCTGAGGCAGAGCAGGGCAAGGAGGCGGGACCAGCAGGGTGGGCATGGCGCGTGCGCACACGAGGAGTGAGGGTGGTGGGCTGCGTTACAGAGGCATGCCCTGAGAGAGAAAAGACTTTTGGTATGTTGGGGGCTTCAGACTGGATGTGCTGTCTTTCCTGACTCTTAGAGGGGCGAGATAGCCTCTATGACATCTGAGGTCCAGGTGCACTTGCAAGCTTGGCGCGTGCTTACTGCTCCAATAATGTCTGAGCTGTCAGTGGCAACGAAAAGTGTCCTAATTTCTCAACCATGCTACCATACGTTTTTTGGGGAGATGCTGAGCAAATCAGCGTATCATTCCTGACCATGGTATTTGTGGGCAGAGCTGAGTTGCAGCACCCAAGATCCCTTGAATTCTTAATATCAGATTGCACTCACCAGTGATGGCCACAGTCATCTTTTCTGAAGTGGCCATGGCAGAGATGACTGATTTGCGCCTTGCATTCGCTTTGGTGCTTGATTGTTGAGTGCCACACAACACAGGCGACTGCACTCCAATCCAAGAGCCGGATGAAGGGAATAGGCTCAGGCTTCCAGCAGGCCTTCTCTGCCGAATGGAACCTGCTGGCCCGATGGCAGTGCAAGCCACACCCTTTGTGCTGGTAGACGCTTGGCTCACATTCATAGAAACTGATTTGAAGCACAACATTTTGAATTTGGATTTAAAGAAACAGCACTGGCTCTAGGCCTCTCTGATCACAAACCACAGCTTTTGAAATCGCGGTGCAAAAGATGGCTTGAGCTCATTCGTATAAAATATAAACAGGTTTACTGCTTTCGAAATTGAAAATCGTGTTTCTCTCATTTCGCGTGACAACCTCATCGGCTCACCCCCGTCGGCAGCTCCAGAAAGCCAGGTATACGCGTAAAATGGTGAGTAAGAACATCGGATTTTTGAAGCGCAGTTCCTTCTGTGCTTGCACTGCAGACTGGCATTGCAGTTACTGAAGTTTAACAGTCAAGCACAGCTGTTGGACACTTCCAGCGCACACCCATTGTGCCAAGTGCTTACAGGAACAGATAGTGAAAGGATCAAACTGTGCATTCGAAAATATGCGTGCTCCTTAGACGAACTGAAGGAAAAGCAGGAAGCTGTTTTGTCTTTCCTCTTAGCTCTGAGGGAAATGGCTTTGGGCACCATCCCTGCTTTTAAAGTATCTTTTGAGCATGAATGTGTTTGAAAAAGTCTTATACTTTCATCTATGAAACAGACCAGACCATACAACTGCATGTGTATTTCCCAGCTTTGCGCGCGTGTTCAGCTTTTGAGAGCCTCATTTTGCAATGAATGATGATGACTTGTAGGTAGTAACAAAATAGGTGGCACGGCCTTATGGAGGACTACCAAAAGCAGTGGGGCGGCTTGCTGGGCCATGGCACCTACTCGACTGTCTCCCGCGCAATCCAACGCTCAACAGGCATGTACAAGGGAGTTATCAACTAACATCAGTTGAAATTTATGCTGTGTATAGCGCTTGAACCTTGGACAGGTGCATTTAAGCTTTGAAATTGCCCTCGAGCATGGATAACTTGGGTGTGGGTCCCACCACATAGGGCCCCTTGAGTCCATCCACTTCAAAGCCCGGTACGCCTACAGGTTGCCATTGTGCTGATCAATCATGTTTTCAAATACAAGGCTGCATTTCAAATCAATGGGGTGGCAGCTTTTATTGAGGTCGCATCCCGCCCCTGAAAGTGAGATGGACCGACAGCATTCCGTGCAAAGCAGCCCTTGAAAAGTGCACACCTAAACACAGGGGCAAGTGCACAGTGCACTGTGCCCCCTCCAAGTACATAGCCTGCAACGACACCGGGGAGGTGGGGGCGACAGGGGCAGCTAAGAGGGGAATGGCATGCACCCACTGGCTGGCAGCCTGCTGATGCACGCGCAAATGCTGAGCGCAGGCCCTACGCTGTGCAAACCACGCTCGATCAAGAAGCTCTTACCCTCTGCAAGCCCCTTCCAAACATGCATGCCACAAGCATCACTCGTGAGCGTGCAAAGCCTGCGTGCTGCCCACCATTGTGCCTCGCTTGTGCACCCTCGCGCCTCTGAAGGCCGTGAGCAGAACCCCCTCCAGAGAGCTGGGCACTTACTCCTAAAATACGGGCAGCCGCCCCCCCTGCCTGCGACTCAGTGTCGCAGGTAGCCGCCCCCCCTGCCTGCAACTCCTGCATTGTTGACCCACACGCGAGTGCAAGGAAGACAGAGCAGCGCGCAGGCCCCCTCATCCGCTTCAATCCTCACCCTGACCCACCAGCAGAGTATGACGTCACACCTGGTGGCAATCCTTCATTGGAAGCGGCACCTCCAACAGTGCCTGCTGAAGTGGAACCCACCCACCCTCACCCAAACCCTCTTGCGTCTGCAGGCCGCGTGGTTGCCCTGAAGAAGGTCAAGTCCCGCATGGACGAGGGCATCAGCTGCGCGGCGCTGCGGGAGGCCAAGCTCCTGCGCGAGCTGCAGGGCGGGGCCGGGCCGTGCGGGCCGTGCCCGCACATCATCCAGCTGCTGGATGTGTTCTGCCACAAGCAACGGCTGCTGATGGTGTTTGAGTGCATGGAGACGGACCTGGGCAGTGTCATCAGGTGCGGTGCCCCGCGACAACCAATGGGCGCTTGCAGGCGCTGGGCGCTTGCTTGCATGGGGGTCACTGGGCGGCGCCAACAGATTTGTGCGCGTGGGAAGGGTGCTGCTGCGCCCCTGCGCAGCTTTGGGGCTGGCAGCAGCACCATGGCGGGGTGCCTGCAGGGGGTGCAGGGGCAGCGGCTGCCATAGCTGCAAGCGGCAGGTGGCTGTCCTCGCATGCGGCTGCGCGCTGTGGAGGTGCGTGGCTTTCCTTGTATGGCTGTCCTCGCATGGCTGTGGGGACCCATGGCTTTCCTCGCACGGCTATCCTTGCATGGCTGTCCTCGCATAGCTGTGGGGACGCATGGCTGTCCTTGTTTGAGACTGCGCGCTGTGGAAACGTTGCTTTCTGAACGCATGGCGCAAGGGGCGGCCACCAGGGGCTGCCCCCACGAGCAGCCGCCTGGGACTACCCCAATAAAGTGTCACTTGGGGCTGCCCCCATAACCCTGGGGCTGCACCAGGGGCTGGCAACTGGGTGTCCCTGGGCCGCCTCATCATCCTGTGCTCCCTTCATGCTGTCCCCTGCAGGAACTACGCGCTGCGCCCGCACGAGATCAAGGCGCTGATGCAGCAGCTGCTGAGGTGCGTGGGCGCAGAGGCCGTCACACAGGGAATGCGCGCAATGCAGCGTGAACACGCAGGCCGTGGCAGAGCGGGCACAGGCAGCGGCAAAGTGAATGCGCAGCACTGTAGTGTGAATATGCAGGCAAAGGCAGAGCAGGCACAGGCAGCGGCAACGTGAATGCGCGGCACTGCAGTGTGAATAGGCAGTGGCAGAGTGAGTTTGCAGGTAGTGACAGAGTGAGTTTGCAGGCAGTGGTAGAGTGAGTATTCAAGCAGTGGCAGAGTGAGTATGCAGGCAGTGGCATAGCGAGCGCGGGCAGCAACAAAGTGAACGCGCGGCACTGCAGTGTGAATACGCTGGCAGTGGCAGAGCAGGGTCATGTAGGCGTAGGACGTACGCAAAATTTTGCAGAGGGTGAGCGCGCCAGCACCTGCAGGGTGAATGGCTGAGGGTGGCTGCGCACATGAGTGTGGGTGCCCCAGCGACTGCATTGCCCTCCTCTTGACACAGTTAGTGCCAGTTAGTGCCACACTGCAACAATGCCAACAGCAGCAGCAGCAACAACTAGAGCAATGTCAATAGCAGCAGCACCACCACCGCCGCTGCCACCGCCACCACCACCATCACTACCACCACCACCACCAACAACAACAACAGTCAGCCGTGCTGAAACTAAGGGCCGCAGCGCATGCAAGGAATGGGTCCTAGGCATGCGCATGTTTTAATGTGAGAGCACATTCCAAGATGCGACACACAAACGCACACGCTCGCATTGGCGCTTGAGAGTGGGTTAGACAAGTGTTGACGATGGGTGGGAGGGCTGGATGGTGTTAACGATGGTGTTAACGATGGGTGGGAGGTGCTGGGTGGTGCAGCCCCAAAAGCTCGAGTTAAGGCTGGAAAGCCAGCCGACCTGGTGCCGTGCTCTCTTGGGTACCCCATCCCTGCCGCACATGTGTCCCATCCCTGCCGCACATGTGCCCCATCCCTGCCGTACCTTTGCCCCATCCCTGCCGCACATGTGCCCCATCCCTGTCCCCACCCCTCGGCACTGCCATGCCTGACTGATGCCATCAGTGATGGCAAGCCCTTGCCTCTGTGCCTCGCCCCTTCTCACCCACAGAGGCTTGGCCTTCATCCACAAAGCCGGCATCGCGCACCGCGACATGAAGCCAGACAACCTGCTGCTGAGCACGGAGGGTTGCTTGAAGGTGAGGTGCCCAGTGGCATGCAGGCCGCCACGCCCCGCCCCCGACCTGCTGCGCACGCCTGCCCTCCCGTGCTGGGCAGTCACCCTGCTCCATCGCCAACTTGGCCATGGCAGGGCTCACAGGGGGGGCCACAACAGAGGGGCGCCCGCTATGTGCTTTGTGCATACTCGCCAAACAGGCGGACTGTGGTCCATCAGGCTTTGGGTGCCCGCTTTGGGTGCCGCTTCGGGTGCCCGCTTTGGGTGCCCTGGCCAGTTGTCCATCAGGCTTTGGGTGCCCGCTTTGGGTGCCCTGGCCGGTTGTCCATCAGGATGGCAGCTTTGGGTGCCCTGGCCGGCCAGCTGCCCAGCATTTGAAGGCTCCAGGCAGTCAGCATCATGCCACAGCCAGCATCTGCCTGCAGCACGCTCTGCATTCCACCACACCTCCCTACATTTGCAGAATGCATCTCCCCGCATTCACAGCATGCATCTCCCCACAGCACACTCTGCAGCATGGTTTGCAGTCCACGCGCGCGCAAGCTGCAGGCATGCCTGTAGGCTGCAGGCCTCTGCTCAGCTCCTCCCATACGCCTTACATTCATGCCTTTCTCTGCACTCGCGCACATGCACATGCAGATTGCAGACCTGGGCGTCGCGCGCTTCATGCCTCCACTGGAGACGCAGCTGCTGCGGCAGCAGCGGAGCGCACAGACGCAGCACGCGGAGCAGCTGCCACATGACCCCCTCCCCCACCTGCCCCACTCCGGCCAGCAGCACTCACAGCAGCAGCAGCCGGACGCACGCAGCCTGCACGCCGCGCAGCCATGCCGCCGCGGCCTGCAGCCGTGCCACCGCGGCCTGCAGCCTGCGCCCTGCTGGTGCGCCGAGGATGACATGCCTGGGTCCGCAGAGCACTATGCCGCTGGCAGCAGCAGCGTGTGCAGCGCCCAGCAGCCCGGCCACCCATGCCCAACAGGTCATGCATGCCTGCAGAGCCTATGCGCAGGGCAGCCAGGGGGGCCGGGGCAACAAAGCCTCCTTAGTCCCTCCTGCATGGAGGCCTGGGACTGGTTGGATGCTGGGCGCAGGCAGCAGGCTGGGCCCTTCACCAGCAGCGGCGGCGTCATGGGAGTCAGTGAGGGCAAGGGCTGGTGCACGTCGCCGGCATGTGCGTGTGCAGGCGTGCCCTGCGATGCGTGCAGCCAAGGGGGGTCCTGGGCGGCCGATGCGCGCACAAGCACGCCGCGTGCACTGCAGCCGTGCCTCTCGCCTGCGCGGCTGTACACCAACCAGGTGCGCGCGGCGGTTCTGGCCCGGCTAGCAGCGCGTGTGCGCTGTGTCGCAGGTTGGCTGCGTAGGGGCTGTGCAGCATCAGCCGCGGCATATGTGAGTGCATGTGTGTGTGTGTGCGCGTGTGCGTCAGACTGTGTTTGGGGCAGCTTATAGGTGCGAGGCAGTCAGGTACAAGGATGTGGGTGCAAGGTGGTGAGGTGTGCAGCGTGCGTGTGGGTGCCTACGTGTGCATGCATGCGCGAGTCCATGCTTGTACGCGGTGCAATCGAGCCAATGGACTTTGCAGGTAAGAAGCATCAGGCCCTGCAGCATGCGCACGTTAGCGCAGTTGGGCCGTGTGTGCGTGTGTGTGTGTTTTCCAAGCACATGTGCTGTCAGCGCTGGCCGCCAGGGCTACTGCACAGGGCGGTGCACTGTGGTGGCGTGCCATGGCGGCGCACAGTGCTGCTTTTGCTCGCTCCGTAGTGGCTCACACTGTGGTGGCTCACACTGTGGTGGCGCACACCGTGGTGGCGCGCTATGGCGGCGCACAGTGCTGCTTCTGCTCGCTCCGTGGTGGCTCACACTGTGGTGGCGCACACCGTGGTGGCGCACACTGTGGTGGCTCACGGTGGCGGCGCGCAGTGCTGCTTGCTCACACGGGGTGCTGCTTGCAGGTGTGCACGTATGACTGTGAGTAGGTGAGCTCCTGCTCCCGCTGGCGCTGGCAGAAGGGGCTGTTGTGCAGCGCCCCCAGCACTGTGGGGGCGTTCTCAGTGATGGATGCCACTTGAGTCAAAACAACAAGAGGATTTGTCGAATGCGTGTGTGTGATGGGATTGTCATTGGGTGGCATGCAGGGCTGCTTGCTGGCACGGCGCTGTAAGTGGGGGCGCGCGTGTGCGCGTGCACGTGCCTGCGCGCGCAGGTGAGCTCCCGCTGGTACCGGCCGCCAGAGCTGCTGTTTGGGGCCACGCACTACGATGGTATGGCGGTGGACGTGTGGGGCGCGGGCTGCGTGTTTGCAGAGCTGCTGCTGCGCAGGTGGGTGCTGCGCGCGTGTGCGCGCATGCTGCAGGCTCCTGCTGCATGGGCGCAGGGGGGCTGTGTGATGGAGTGTGCACTGCAGTGCAAGGGCGCCTGGGCTGACTGCCTGCCACGCTTATGCTGCCCGGTCGCGTGTGTGTCTGCTTGTTGCAAGCCTGGCTGGCTTTTTGCTCCTTCGACCCCCATCTGAGCCCTATGCCTGTGCAGCTCGGCTCAGGCGCGAGGCGCGCAACCTAGCCTTCCCACTCGCATGGCGTGCGCGGTGGCTTGAATTTCAGGTTGCTTCCAATTTGCAATGCACGGAGGGTCGAGGCCCTGAGCCCTGGGCCCTGATCTCAAAACCCAGAGCCTAATCTTTCTAACCCAAAGCCCTGAGCCTTTAACCCAAAGCCCTGAGCCCTGAACCCTCAGCCCTGAGCCCTGAGCACTTCCACCCAAAATTCCGAGCCCCGAGTTCAAAGCCCCGAATCCTGACCCTGCGCAGGGTGTTATTATTTTCAAGGGGGCCCCAACCCCAACCCTAATTTTGAGGAGTGGCATGCGTGGTGCTGGTGGGCAAAGTTGCTCTGGCTCCAGCTGCCCACCTCGAATGCCCTGTCCCCTCGCAGGGTGTGGTTCCAAGGGGCCACCGACATGGAACAGCTGAGCCTCGTGTTCAGCGCGCTGGGCGTGCCCAACGAGCGCATGTGGCCGGGCGTGTCCCTGCTCAAGACGTACGTGCCCTTCAAAGAAAAGGTGCGCGCGGCATGCGCAGCCAGCAGCGCGCATGCGGCCGGGCGTGCCCCTGCTCAAGGTGTGTGCGCCCTTCTATGAGCAGGTGCATGCGCCTGCGCAGCTCGCAGGGCGCCTTCGCTGGCAGACACCGACTTGATGCCTTGTGGGATAGTACATAGGCCTGATTGCAGACGGCTGGTAGGTGTGCGCGAGCTTACACACGCACTCACACACACATGCACACACACACACACACACACACACACACACGGAGGCACAGCTCAGCACGACTCAGGCGCTCAATGACTCAGCACTCAGTGAGAGACAAGGCTCCTCGAGGGTGTCAGGGCTCCTCGTCGGTGTCCGCTGGCACCAAGGACATGGCCAGCAGCAGTCCTCCAGGTCAGGCCCCCCAGGCACTGTGGGCTGTGCGCCTTGAGCCGCTGCCTTCAGCATGGCCAGCAGCCTGCCTCGAACAGAGGCCTGGATCGTGGCCTGCTGTGCGACCCTGGTAAATGCGGCCCCGGCGACCGCAGCGCTGCCCCGAAGTTCCCCCCTTGGCAAGAGAAAGCCAGCCGCCTGTCATTGCCGCATGTGCCAACGCCCCCACCCTCCCCCCTCCTCTTGCCGCTGTCTTGCTGCGTGCTGCAGGAGGTGCCCCCTCTGTCCGCCAGTTTTGAAGGCCAGCGAGCTGCCACTGCAGAAGCGCTGGACCTGCTGGCGGGCATGATGGCGCTCAACCCCGCCCAGCGATTGACGGCGGAGCAGGTGCGTGCGCGTGCGCTCAAGGGTAGGGGGCTGGATACAGGTGCGTGTGCGTGCGCTCAGGGGTGGGCTCAGGGGGTGTTGGGGGGTTGGATACAGGTGTGCGTGTGCGCGTGCGTGCTGGTGGGCATGTTTGTATGCAGCTTCATGGCGTCTTTGTGCGAAGGTCTTTGAACGTGCCTGAGTTTGCCTGCCTGTGCGCCATGGCTGGCAAGCACCTGGTGTTTGTGTGCGAGCATGTAAGCAGCACACCTGTATGGGCCTACCCGCGGCTCATGCCGCACGGGTGCTGCCCTGCAGGCGCGCACCCCACCTGATCCTGACACCAGCCCTGATTCTGCCCACTGCTCAATCCGCCCCACCTGACTTTAATCCCAGCCCTTGCCCCCACCACCTGCTTGCGCCGTGTGGGTGCTACCCTGCAGGCGCTTGCCCACCCGTACTTCACGGCCGCCCCCGAGCCTTCCATGCCCCCCTTGCATGCCCTGCTTTCGGCCAAGCAAGCCTCCAAGGTGTGTCTCTGTCTCCTCGCATTGGCCAGAGGCTGCTGCTCCTGATGGTGCCCCGGATGAAGGGGGGGCACAACCCAACTGCCTTTACAACGGTTTGTGCGGTCTGGGCATTGCGAGTACTCAAGGGCCCCTTCAAGATTGGCAGGAGCACAAGACAGTTGCCTTCACAATGGCCTGTGTGGCCTGGGCACTGCGAGTATTAGAGGGCCCCTTCAAGATTGGCAGGAGCACAACGCAGTTGCCTTTACAATGGCCTGTGTGGCCTGGGCACTGCAGCCCTGGCACTGCGGCCTGGGCACTGCGGGTACAACGGCCTGTGCGGCCTGGGCACTGCAGGTACAACGGCCTGTGCGGCCTGGGCACTGTGGGTACAACGGCCTGTGCGGCCTGGGCACTGCGGATACAATGGCCTGTGTTGCCTGGGCACAACGGAAACAAGGGGCTCCCTTCAGGATTGGCAGGAGCAATGGGGGTGAGAGCCTGTGGCTAGCATGAGGCTTGGTTGGTGATTCATGTGTGATTTGGAACCCTTGGCCAGGGTGAATCATGTGGCTGGGCCTCCCTGCCTGATGTGGATCTGACATGGGCTGGGGTTGGGGTTGAGTGCATCGGAATTGAAAGATATGCGTTGGAAGGGAGCATCCCTGGGGAAGGTTGGGTGTGAGAGGGCGAGGGCTTAGGCTCAACCATGGGGAAATTGCAGCAATCAAACAGGCACTGTGCGGGCAGATGCGCATGCTGCCTGTTGCCATTGTTTGAAAGCCACAATCATAAGATAAATATTTACAAGTTATTGTATGTACTATCTACTATCTACTATCTACTATTGACAATTGTTTTTGTATCTATTCTAGGCCTTGTATGGGGACGGGTCGCGTTTGTTTTTGGTGTGTTTCTGACAAAGAATTTATAATGGTGGTGTGCCCAGACGCGCAGGCAGCCGCGGTGTTAGGAACGCTATAAGAAGGGTCTTTTACGGGCTGGCCCGGGAATGATCCCGGTTAAAGAACTGGCCTGACCCCAGTCCAGCCCAAAGCCTGAGCCTGGTGGCTGGTTAGGTAGTTGGCGGTGATCTGGTGATCAAGGAAAGCCTGGTTCCGTTACACGCGGCAACAGGCGCTGGCACACACCCTGAGCAGGGGAGGCGGTGGCGCATCAGCTGTGTGTATGGGGGTAGGGGAGCAGGGGCTGTCAGGGGCTGTGACTAGTCAGCGCTGCTCTGGAGAGGGCTGAGCAGCCCCAAATAGGCACTGAGGACCCTTTTCCTGCAACATGCTCACTGCGCTTTGACCACCCCCAGCTGTGCGCCACCTTCCCAGACACCTGCTACGTCGGTCCTTTGCCGTTGGCCGCCCAAAGCGATCAAGCACGCATGCATGACATGGTGCCGCGGCCACCCCTCATGCATGGCATGGTGCCACGGCCACCCCTCATGCATGACATGGTGCCACGGCCACCCCTCATGCATGACATGGTGCCACGGCCACCCCTCATGCATGGCATGGTGCCACGGCCACCCCTCATGCATGACATGGTGCCACGGCCACCCCTCATGCATGACATGGTGCCGCGGCCACCCCTCATGCATGGCATGGTGCCGCGGCTACCCCTCATGCATGGCATGGAGCCTCTACATTTACCACAAATGTGATACATCATGTGATGACAACTACTATTAAGGCTTAGTAAGGCAAACGGGCCACCTTGGGCTGAGGTTGGGCTGTGTGACCCCTCCACCAGCAGCAGAGAGGATAAGGGTGCTCAGTGCAGGTCAAATGGTTCTTGAAAAAGAAATCTCCTACCCAGAGGCTGTAATCTGACTGAAAGTCGGCATCAATAAGTGATGATGAATCAACACACAGCAGGAGCGGCAAGCCTGTGGCCCCCCCTCCCTGACACTGACTGCGCGCACGCCCCCCCCTCCCTTCCCTTACTGCCCCCTGCAGCAGTCACGCGGTCACGCTGCGCCGCATGGCTCCAGCCACCGCAAGCGGTGCATTCGCTGGGCCACCGCGGCAGAGGATGTGCAGCCCATGCAGCTCGGTGGTGGACACCACTCGGATGACGGCCTGGCGTGGAAGCCGCGGTGCGCGGACGAAGTGTGGCCGGATGATGCTGCAATGGAGGAGGAGGAGGAGGAGGAGGAGGAGGAGCAGGAGGAAAGGGAGGAGGCGGCGCAGCACGCGCCGCCGCCCGCCTGCCACAGCACGCTCCAGCCCCCAGCCGGTCTACCCCTGGCTGGCGCATGCCCGGCGCTGCCCAAGTGTCGTCTGCCCCTGTTCAGCGACCTCCCCAGTAGCAGCGAGCCTCCCAGCCTGCTGCCGTGCACCACCACCCATGGCCGGCCACTCAGCAGCGGATGCACTGCACCAGCCGACTCCGCCATGGCCACCGTGTCGCGTGCCGGGTCAATTCCCTCCAGCGAGGGCGGCGGCTCGCTTGTCATCACCGGCAGCGGCACCAGCGGCGGCTGCCCCGGGTCCGGGCTTAAGCGACCGCGGCGGCTGTTCGAGTCGGACAGCAAGCCGCCGGCTGGGGGTAGTAACCCAGGCAGTACGTGTGCCCGCGGCGGGCGCTGGCTGGGAGGCGGCCGGGGCCGAGGAGGGCTGATTGGGGAGGGTTGCGGGGAGGGGGGGGAGGCCACGAATACAGGCATGGCCAGCAGGAACAGCCCCGGCAGCCTGGAGGCGGGGCAAAGGTGGAAGCGGCGGCTGACGCTGGGCTCAAATGAGCCATGCAGCAGGAGCGTCGGCAGCAGCAGCGACGCGGGCCACAGGTGAAGCACTGAACTGGCTGACCTGCCCCGCTCATGCTGCGTGCATGCGTGTGTGTGTGTATAAGTGTGTGTGTGTTTGGCTGTACACCAAGATGCGAGTGCCTTGTCGCTTTCATGTCCTTACGTGCACAAATGGTGTCAGCCATGCTCGTTGTTCGCATACATACTGGTGTGCAGGAGCAGCCTGGGCGCCCCCAGTGCCTTCCCCACCCCCCTACCCCCGCCCAACTTCTCGGCCGCTGCCTCCAGCGCACGGCCCACGCCCCCCTCAGCTACGCCCCTGCCGTGCCCTGCGCTTGATGCGGCCCCCCCCACCGCCCTGGCCACCTGCAGCCGCGTGCTGCTCCGTGCATGCAGCCCCCACGCCGCCGCCGGCGCTTTTGAGGGCAGCTCGCGGCAAAGTGGTGGTGTGGCCGGAGGGGCCGGCCCTGGTGGGGGCGGCTGCCTCGTGTCCGCCTTCAACAGCGCCGCACACGCGCACAGCGCCGCACTGGCTGTGGCCACACACAGCACCTGCCAGGCGCGCTGCGGTGGCGGCCCCTGCACCGGCGCCTCTGCAAAGGTGGGGGAAATCTCGCCCATGGTCACAGAGATGGGGGGCCCCGCAGAGCAAGAGCATTGGCAGGCCCCGGACGGCGCGCACACGCCGCAGGTCAGCGTGCTGGGGGGCGCGTTTGGCTCGCAGCAGCTGGTGTGCCCAGAGACCACGCCCAGCTGCCCCGCGCCGGAAGGCATGCACGTGGATGCGGCAGAAAGCCCATCACCGCCTGATGAGCTCCAGTGCGACCGGGATGAGGTGTGTGACGACCGGGGCATGGGCTGCTGGCTCGGCCTCCATCCTTCCAGCCACACAGCGGGCTGTGCGTTGCCGCAGCAGCCTGCTCCCAGCAGAGCCAGCAGTGCTGGCCTGGCGGCAGCGGGTGGCGATGGCAGCAGCAGGGGGGGAGGATGCGAGGCCTGCCCGCAGGTGCAGGCAGGGCAGGGCGCGGACAGGGGGTGCGCTTTGCCCGCGGACGCCGCCCAGCCCTGTGCCGCTACGCGCGCCGCCACGTCGTCAAACATCCCTGCCGTGCACGGGCTGCCCGCTGTGCGTGCCGGGCCCGTGCAAGCGTCCCCTGCCATATTGCTGGGTGCCGCAGCGCGCCGAGGGCCGCGCGCGGTCCCTCACCCGCCAATGTGGGTGGGATTGGAGAAAGGGGAGGGGCTGGGCTGCGACGTGGCTGGCTTGCCTGCAGCATCCCTGGCAGCAGCAAGCAGAGAGCAAGGGCTGCCGCCGCCGTTGCAGCTGCAGCAGCATGGAGGGACATGGGCGTGGGGAGCTGGGTGCCCAGAGCCTGGACCGCACGCAGGGATGAGGGTGACTGAGGGCGAGCTGCGCCACCAAGGGCTGCACCAAGCCAGCCTTTTGAGTGGGCAGCCTGCTCCACCCCAGGCTGCGACGCCGGGCACGCTGCCCGCCGCTTCCTGGCCCGCGCTCCCGAGCCGCTGCAACGACAGGGAGTGGGGGCCTGGGGCATGCGCGGGGCAGCAGCAGCACCAGCAGCACCAGCAGCAGCAGCTGCCCATCACGGCGCTGCTGCCTGAGCGCTGCCTGCCTAGCCTGATGCAGCGGCCAACACAGGAGGGGGGCCTCAGCCCCGCGCCATGCGCCGCCCCCATGCCGTACGCTTTACGGTGCGGCGCAGAGCAGGGCGCAGGCCCTGTGTGGCCACAGGCGCTCCCACTGCAGCAGCAGCAGCAGCAGCACCTGGGCATTGGCGTGCAGGTGCTGTCGCACACGGCCACACCTCCATGCGTGGCGCTGCCAGTGGCGCGCGTGCAGGGCATGACCCCCACAGGAGTGACCGCGCCCATGGCGATGGCAAGCCTGAAGGACATGACGCCCAACGGTGAGCAGGAGGGGGGCAGGGCAAGGTGTTGTATGGAGCACGCCTGCGGGAGTGTTTGCGTGTCTGCACATGTGTATGTGTGTGTGTGTGTTTTCCGCGCGTGCGTGCGCATCTGTGCCGTATAAATAGCACACCCTTTCCCTGACCCCTCCGCCTTTTCCTGTGGGTGCAGGCGTGTCCCTGGAGTGCAAGCTGTCCACATGCAACGAGGGGCGCCGTATATCGCTGGGCCCCACCTTGCTGGACACGCGCCTCAGGCAGGCAGCAGGGTCTGGGGGCAGCCTGTCTGACTATGGGGCGGCGTGCTGCTGCTCACCACCTGCACCCATTGCTGCGTCAGCAAGGCCCTCGCCTTGCTCGCTGCCTTGTTTGCCTCGCTCCCCGCAGCCCTCCACTCCTTGTGTGCAGCCTGCAGAACTGGGCAGCACAGACACGCAGCAGCAGCTGCAGCCGCAGCAGCAGCAGTGTCAGCATTTGCCATTGTCGCCTGCCCCCCAGAACCCAGGGCGGCAGCAGCAGCAGCAGCAGCTGCCACCAAAGCACCGACTGCACCTGAGGTCGGCTGCGCCTGCTGGCAAGAGTCAGCACGGCACCTTGTCAACCCAGCATGCTGCACATAGACAGCCAAAGCAGCCACCAGCGTTGCATATGCATCCCGGACCCTGCACTTTGCAGCGAGCCTGCAGTGCAGGGAGCACAGATGAAAACGCAGTGGAAGGAGTGTGAAGTCTGAATGAGAGGCCAAAATGGCGCGCGGAGCAGGAGCTGTGCCTGCTCCATTGTTGGCCTACATGGTTTCTAGTTGTGAGCCTGTGCTTGCTACCAAAGCTTGATTAAGGGCACTGGTAGAGACCTCATACTTGTGTGTCTACAAGTCAGTGAGCTCTGTCACCTCTGGGCTGGTTTGGTATTGTTCATGCCACGATGACGCCCAAAGTAGCGATAAGCAATGATGTGCCTTGATTCCTGGCCACCCCAGAGCACTCCTTGGCCTTTGTTGAGTAGGCTCGAGGGGCAGGTTGTTGTTGCATGCCATCAGGAAAGTTCTTACTCCGGACCCATTGACCATTTATTTTGTTCTTGCTTCCAGTGCCTCCAGTACACATATGATCAGCAGTTCAACATGGCAGTTTGTCCCCTCATCTTTCATTCGGATATAATCCTACAGTTTGTCCCATGGTATCCATCATCATGAGTTGATCATTTAAGAAGAAACAAGAACAGCTGCTACTTGGTGCATGCAATTTCCCTGTGCCCCCACATCTCCTTGCTCCCTCATTTTGTTTTCCTTCTTTTTATTCTTTTTGTGTCCTCTTTTTTCACCAGGTAGATCAGCAATTGATACAAGATCATTTCAGGCTAAAAAATGTCCGGGTGCAATGTGTGCGTCGCAAGAAATAATATGTCGTTAAGTTGCTATGGGTTTAGATCTTCAGCCAGATGGGTTGACTGCTGGGCTTGCTGGGCGTTACCAGGCAGACAAAAATATCCATAGCCTCAGAAATAAAAAGAAGTGATTTGTGCGTCTGCTTCAAGGGAAGCAATTTCACATCCTCAGCATTGATGTTGTCAAAGTAAAAAGCGCTTGTGTCACCAGTGTAAGTCCTATCAGTAAAATCAGCAAACTGTTTTGCCAATTAGCTTCCCAACCAGCACATTTCCATGCAAGGATGTGAAAACGAACATGTTTTCGTCTAAACATCAAATGCAAATCACATTTGTTACAGTAGCTACCCAAATTACTTTTTTTTTACAGTAGCTACTGTGGATTTGCCTATGTCCAGTCATAACTGTCAGGGTATGGGCACACAAGCGAAAACGAGCAATGTTACGAAACATATGCCTACTCAGTTCCAGCTGTCGGTATTGTCATGCCAGATTAGTGTTATTGCCGAATTAGTGTCACTATCCATTTGCGGTTGGTTGGTTGATATTTGTTGTTGCGACTGGATCACTCTCTTCGATATTATAACCTTCCTGGAGCCTGGAGCACTCCTCAGAGGCACTGGCCGCCCGGCCAGGGGCCTGGCTTCCCCACACAACACGAGCCTGGTTGGGTCTGAGTAAGGATGAGAGCAGAGAGGCAGAGGCACCTGTGGGATATGGATGGGTGGCAGCAGCATCACATGCCCCGGCGCAGATCCAGATAGTGCGTACATAGTTTAGTTTGTAGGTCCTTTGTAGCATGGTTTAAGGCTACTTTGGACGGGTGAGACCGCCTGTCCTCGCCGACCCTACATTCCTTTGGTGCACCATCCGAGAACCAGAGCAATCTGTACATATCATGTTCCTGAGACGCTGAACTGTTCATGACGGTGATTCGGCATGACAGTATCTAGGCAGCAAATGGGACGGACCCTGTGCACTGCTTGACTTAAGAGGCGAGGCCATCCGTGCATAATAAGAGGCCAGTTTGTGAGCATGTGTCCTAGGGTCTGCGCCATCCAATTCCCTCCATACCGCGCGCAACTGCTCATGCAGATCGGCCACAAAGTCTTGTAATTGGAGGGGGATAGCAGCCTTAACGCAATCGGTATACCGACATATCGCACGCAGACCCTCTCGTTTCTATGAACTCTGCATCCAACACTTTTCTTAAGAGGCACCAAGAGCAACATTTGCATGCACAATCTTCTTGAGCAAGCCACTATTCCTGCAAATTAGAGTTAAAAAATTTGGCAGCAGCTTCCAACCAATAAAACTGCAAAGGCTCCTGTCCACACTCTTGCAACACATCCCAGTTAGGCTGTCACACTGAATCACCGTCATTGCTGAATAACCATCTCAGATACATAAGCCACAGGAGAGGCTAAATCCAGGGACGTAAGGAGGATTTAAAAGAGAGTGAAACCAGGAGAATGCCTCAAACATAACCCCCACCAGCTAACTCAGGCACTGACTACGATTCATTGCTGACAACAATTCGTCATGACAAGGTGTGGTTCTATTCACAACAATTGGTGCTTGCAACCACTTCTATAACCAAAACAAGACATAGCTGAACCTGTGGTGACGAAGGTAGCTCAGCGAACTTGAAGTGTCAGGTCTGCACCCTAGAAAAGCACAAGAAAGCACCACCAAGGAAACCTATTGCCCGCTATGCAAGCAAGAAGAGGAAAGTGAAAGCGTCAACCATCAGCTTATCTTTCTTGCTTTCCACACAATGAGACTAGTGTCAAAGTTTAGCGAGCTCCCCTTGGTGCAAGGGAGCAAAGACAAGGGAGGGACTAACTCACTGGTCAGTCTAACTGACAAGTGTCGGTTTGATACTTATTTGCTGTCCATTGGCTGCCCGGCTAAAGACTTTAGAAAATTGAATTTATAAATATTTAACTATCCTGGTAGGTTAAGTCAAGCCCTTTTTCTCAATGGGGGGCTGCTGCAGCAAAGATGACGATGATGAGAGCAAGAAAGAGGTCAGTTTATGAGGCGGGTTATCAGGACCCTTGGTCCTCGTAGGTCTGGACCCGCTTATCGACTTGCTGCCTGGCTTCGAAAGTCTCACTTGCCTCACGAGAGGTCCCTCAGAGACCATGCCACTTTCTCCAAAGCAATCCGCACAGTGAATGGGCCGGGTTTATCCGGCTGAGCCCGTAGCGGGCCTAAACTGGCAGGACACTTGCATGCAGCAGCTGTGACGAAACAAGTGGCCAGAGGAGGTTGGTCAGTGGGCTGCATTGTGCTACGCATTACACTGAAATCGGAGGGGACTTGCTAGGCAAGCACTCTGGGCCCGCCAAGGGACCGAGAGCTGGCAGGAAACTGGCAGAAACCTGTCCAACATGGCTTTGCTTGCAGGGGATGGTGGTGAAGCGGAAGTGCCGGGATGTGCTATGCTCCTTGTTCTTCTTACTGTTTTGGGTGGGCATGTTCATAATCCTAGGCCTTGCCGTGCGCGATGGTGAGTGTTCTGCTCTGGTCTCCAGGCCTGTTTGACCCAGCCCCTGTGCAGCTCGGCCTCGCCTTGACTTTGCTTTGTAGCCTATTTTCGGGAGCCCGTTGCTGCTTGCATGCGTTAATCTAAGCATCTTAAGCTAGCATCATTTGGTAGCCGGCATGCATGCTCTCCTTGAGATGGTTGGACAGCGGATGCGAGGGCTTTGGGCTGCTGCAAAGCCTTTGTGGCAGGACCATTGAACACTGCGCTGTTGCATGCACAACCCAGACGTCAGCATGCCCGCCAACGTATGTGCCTCTGCAGGTGCAGCTGCACTTGCGCACATGTTTCAACCCCTCTGCACACTGGCGCGCGCCTGCAGGTGACCCCCAACGCCTGCTTTACGGTACGGATTCCTATGGGTTCACCTGTGGCATGACGCATGAGTTCAACGGCTCCACATTCAACCTGGCTGACCGCAAGAATCTGTACTACCTGGAGCCCTTGAAGTTGCTGTCTGTGAGCAACATCGCGTTCGCTAAGCGCGTATGCGCCAGCGAGTGCCCAGGGTCAGGCGATCAGTGTGATGCCCTGAACACCACCTCCCTGCCATGCACGTCGGCCAGGCAGTACAGGTGCGCAGCCGGGAGCAATCAGAAAGAGACGTGGGCGGGTGCGATCACAGGGGGGCGAGCGCCAGCAGGGCACGTGCCTGCACTGCCAGGCTCCAGGTCAAACTGCTGCTCAGGTGGTGTTGATGGCATACTTGCAGCGTATGACATGCTCCCATGTGTTTTCTCACACACACACACGTACACACACATACACACACACACAAGCGCACATACATACACCTGCGCGCACACGCAGACACCACATGCACAAGTGCACCTGCTGCCGCCTCGCCCCATGCGCGCACAGGTGCAACTACTATCGCTTCACGGAGGACTTCATCTACAATTCCCTCAACGAGCAGGACGGCCAGAACGTGACCCTGGAAGACACGGCGTGGTATGCACAGCTTGGGGCGCTCAGCCCCCGCAGCGACCCGAGGGCCCAGGAGATCGTCGACGTGAGTTCCGCCTGTTGGCCGCCCTTCCTATGATCCTGCGCCATCCGCAGTGCTTGCTTGGCCAGACTCTGCATGCGTGGCTGGACGCACACATGCATGTGCACTCGTGCACACGCATGCACGCATACAAAAATGCATGCATGTGCACATGACGCACATGCACGCTCGCGCACTTGGGTGCACACAAGCATATACACACATGCAT
>LKMJ01000318.1_pt1 | contig 34591 bp, 33 predicted proteins | sample 643391 | NCBI WGS metagenome assembly LKMJ01 (sample SAMN04112250, study PRJNA286221) | soda lake metagenome | biome: soda lake; feature: Kulunda Steppe; material: water; isolation source: sample PL-Br10 brine of Picturesque Lake | place: Russia: Kulunda steppe | collected 2010-07 | reverse complement strand
GGCACCGCCACTGCGGTGGTCGGCGATTAGCCGCTGCACCATGTCGCGGGTGGCATCGGGCTGATCCATCTCCTCGAACGGCGTCCAGGAGAGATCGGCCTCCAGGCGATACGAGCCCTTGTACGTGTGCGGGGGGCCGTTGCGCCAGTCCTCGGGGGCGAGCATGGAGAAATAGAGCTCGCCATCGTCTCGCTCGTAAAGGTGATAGATGCTGCCCGGGCGCCGAGTGAAGTTGCACTTGGCCCGGTGCAGGTCCATATCGCGCTGGCTCTCCTCGAGCACCTCTCGAGCCTGCTCCTGCAGGGCGCGGATCTGATCGGCGATCACGGTCAGCTTGGAGCTGGTGCGGTTGTTGATCGCCTGGTCCGCCTCCTGGATCTCGCGCGCCGTGTCCACCAGGTCAATGGGCGCGGAGAGCCGGCTCACCGGGTAGGGTGAGGTACGGGCGTGTCCTTCGTGACGGTCCGGGTTGTCGTCTCGTTTGTAATCAGCCATAGCGTCTATACCCTAGTGCGCGTTTTCGCCTCAGGCAAGTCGGTCGCGCGTTCCCAGAGACGCCGCCCGCCGGCGATGCGCTTCGCAGATCAGGGGGCATCGAGGATGTCATCGGCCCGCCACGCCTCCAAAAAGCGTTGCTGGCTGTCGGTCAGGGCATCGATGCCAACGCCCAGTGTCTCGAGCTTGATCTGCGCCACCTCGGCGTCGACTTCATCCGGCACGGCGTGGACGCCAGCGGTGAGCTGGTGGCTGCGGCGCAGCAGGCTCTCGGCGGCCATGAACTGCATGGCGAAGGTCTGATCCATGACCTCGGCCGGGTGGCCCATGGCCGTCGGCGCGGCCAGATTGACCAGACGGCCCTCGCAGACCAGGTGGATCTCGCGGCCATCCGCCATGCGGAAGGCTTCGATCCCCGGTCGTGCCGGGTAACGTGCTTCGGCCTGCTCGGCCAGGCCCGCGGCGTCGATCTCCACGTTGAAGTGCCCGGCGTTGGCCAGGATGGCGCCGCTGCGCATACGCGCGAAGTGCTCAGCGCGGATCACATCGCGGTTGCCCGTGGCGGTGATGAAGAAATCACCGATGGCGGCGGCCTCGGCCATGGGGCGCACGGCGAAGCCATTCATGTGGGCGCGCAGGGCGCGGCGTGGTTCGATCTCGGTGACGGTGACCTGCGCCCCCCAGGCGCGAGCTTTCTGCGCGATGCCCATGCCGCAGTCGCCGTAGCCGCAAACCACCACCTGCTTGCCGGCGAGCAGTAGGTTGGTGGTGAGCATCAGGTTGGTCAGTGCCGACTCGCCGGTCCCATGGATGTTGTCGAACTCATGCTTCATCGGTGTGTGGTTGACCGCATAGGCGGGGAAATCCAGGGCGCCATCGGCGAGCATCGCCTGGATGCGCTGCACACCGGTGGTGGTCTGCTCGCAGACACCGCGCAGCCCGCCCAGCAGTTCGGGGCGCTGATGCACCAGCCTCGCGGTGAGTTCGGCTGCATCGTCCAGGATCAGGTTGGGCTGGTGGTCCAGGGCCCGGCCGTGGAGTCGGGCCAGCTCCTGCTCACTGACACCCCGCTGGGCGTAGCCGCTGATCGCCGGGTGCTCGTTGAGCGCCGCCACCACGTCATCCTGACTGGAGCCGGGCTCGCTGCCGGTGAACACCACCTCGGCGCCCGCGGCGGCGAGCGTCTCCAGGAAAATCCCGGTCTTCGCCTCGATATGGGAGCAGACGGCGATACACAGACCTTCGAACGGGCGCGTCTCGGCGTAGCGCTCGCGCAGGGCGGCGTGGACAGGCATGTGGGCGCGGGCCCAGGCAAGCTTCTGATGGCCAGGCTTGGCGCGGCTCGTCGTGGTCATGGGGGAACCTCAATCCTGAAAGCGAATGGATGGCGCACCGCCGGGCGGGCGGCACTCCGACCCGTCGGCGCCCGGCGCGAGGGCCGGCGCTGCGCTTCAAGGCTGCTGAACGACGGGTGAATATAGTACGATTCGCGCCCTTAGTATCCGGAGGTGCCCATGGAGATCAACCCGCTGCTCGAACAAATCGAAGACCTGCAAGGGCGTTTTGAGGCCCTGAGGGGGTATCTTTGACGAAGCCGGCAAGCGCGAACGGCTTGAAGAGGTCCTGCGCGAGCTGGAGAACCCCGACGTCTGGAGCGAGCCTGAGAAGGCCCAGGGGCTGAGCCGCGAGCGCTCGCAGCTGCAGTCCGTCCTGAGCACCCTCGCGGAGATCGGTGGGGTGCTTGATGACGCCGGTGAGATGGTCGCCATGGCTCGGGAGGAGGGCGACGAGGAGACTCTTGAGGCGGTCCAGGCGGATGTCCAGCGCGCCGCCACGCACATCGAGACCCTGGAGTTCCGACGCATGTTCTCTGGAGAGATGGATGCGTCCAATGCGTTTCTCGATATTCAAGCGGGGTCAGGTGGAACGGAGGCTCAGGACTGGGCGGAGATGCTACTGCGCATGTATCTGCGCTGGGCGGAGGCCCGTGGCTTCGACACTGAGGTCATCGAGGTGACAGCTGGTCAGGAGGCAGGGATCAAGAGTGCCACGATCCGGGTCTCGGGCGAATACGCTTTCGGCTGGTTGCGCACGGAGACGGGGGTTCACCGTCTGGTGCGCAAGTCGCCCTTCGACTCCGGTGGCCGTCGGCATACCTCGTTCTCGTCGGTGTTCGTCTCGCCGGAGATCGACGACGAGAATGTCGATATCGAGATCGACCCGTCGGATCTGCGCGTGGACGTCTTCCGCGCCTCCGGCGCAGGTGGCCAGCACGTCAATACCACCGAGTCGGCCGTGCGCATCACCCACGAACCCACTGGGGTGGTGGTGCAGTCGCAAAACGACCGATCGCAGCACAAGAACCGCGCCACGGCGATGAGCCAGTTGCGCGCCAAGCTCTACGAGCTGGAAATGCAGCGCCGCCGTGCCGAGGCCGAAGCCCAGGAAGAGACCAAGTCCGATATCGGGTGGGGCAACCAGATCCGCTCCTACGTCCTCGATCAATCCCGCATTAAGGACCTGCGTACCGGGGTAGAGATTGGCAACACCCAGGCCGTCCTCGATGGCCATCTTGATCCGTTCATCCAGGCGAGCCTCAAGGCCGGTCTCTGAGTCTCGCCCTCAGCCCAGTTATTGCCCGGAGTCAACGGATGTCCGACAGCGACGAGAACAAGCTCATCGCCCAGCGCCGCGACAAGCTGCAGGGTCTGCGCGACGCGGGCCAGGCTTTCCCCAATGATTTCCGTCGGGATGCCCTGGCGGCGGACCTGCACCAGCGCTTCGGCCCACTGGATAACGAGGCTCTGGAGCGGGAGGGGGCGCGGGTCACCGTCGGCGGGCGCATGATGGCCAAGCGCGTCATGGGCAAGGCGAGCTTCGCGCAGTTGCAGGACAGCTCCGGCCGGATCCAGCTCTATCTGCGCCGCGACGACCTGCCCGAGGGCGTCTATGCCGCCTTCAAGGGGTGGGACGTGGGCGATATCGTCGGCGCCACGGGCACGGTCTTCCGGACCAACAAGGGCGAGCTCTCCATCCATTGCGATGAGGTCCGGCTCCTGACCAAGTCGCTGCGGCCGCTGCCGGAGAAGTGGCATGGCCTGACCGATCATGAGATCCGCTACCGTCAGCGCTATCTCGATCTGATCGTCAACGAGGAGAGTCGTCGCGTCTTCGCCCTGCGCACCCGGGTCCTGGCCGCCATGCGCCGTTTCCTGGACGAGCGCGGCTTCATGGAGGTCGAGACCCCCATGATGCAGCCGATCCCGGGCGGGGCCGCGGCGCGGCCCTTCGTGACCCACCACAACGCGCTGGGCCGGGATCTCTATCTGCGCATCGCCCCGGAGCTCTATCTCAAGCGCCTGGTGGTCGGCGGTTTCGAGCGCGTCTATGAGGTCAACCGCAATTTCCGGAATGAGGGGGTCTCCACCCGTCACAACCCGGAATTCACCATGCTTGAGTTCTATCAGGCCTTCGCCGATTATCGCGACCTGATGGATCTGACCGAGGAGATGCTCCGCCACCTGGCCGAACAGGCGCTCGGCAGTGGGCAGGTCACCTGGCAGGGAGAGAGCTACGATTTTGCATCAAGTTTTGAGCGTATCTCTTTGAAGGATGCGGTGCTGCGTCACAATCCGGAGCTCAGCGCAGACGATCTGGCGGATCGCGATCGGGCGGCGCAGGCGGCCGAGGCGCGCGGGATCGAGGTGGCCGCCGCGGACGGCCTGGGCAAGATCCTGGCGCAGCTGTTCGAGGAGACGGCCGAGCCGCGGCTCCACGGCCCGGTGTTCGTTACCGACTACCCCAAGGAGGTCTCGCCGCTGGCCCGCCCGCGGGATGACGACCCCTTCTACACCGAACGGTTCGAGCTGATTGTCGGCGGCCGGGAGATCGCCAACGGGTTCTCCGAACTCAACGATGCCGAGGATCAGGCGGCCCGTTTCCGCGCCCAGGCGGCGGAGCGCGACGCCGGCGATCAGGAGGCGATGCACTACGACGCCGATTACATTCGCGCGCTGGAGTACGGCCTGCCGCCGACCGCCGGAGAGGGCATCGGGATCGACCGGCTGGTCATGCTGCTCGCCGACTGCGAGTCGATCCGCGATGTGCTCCTCTTCCCGGCGATGCGCCCGGAGGCCTAGCTAGCCCGCAGGCTCGGGGGTGGTCTCGCCGAGTTCCAGCGGCTGGCCGTTGACCTGCAACGGGGCGGAGCCCAGCTGCGCCTCGCGCAGCGACGCCAGGGCGATGAATCCGCCCGGGACGCGGGCGGCGCAGACGATGTGCCCGGCCAGCTGCTCCTCGGCGTCGCGGATCTCGCTCCCGCGCTCTGGCGCGTCCCCGGGGCCGTAAGCCTGGAACATCCGCTGCTTGACCTTGCCGCGGTAGTGGGCGCGTGCCACCACCTCCTGGCCCGGGAAGCACCCCTTGCTGAAGCTCACGCCGCCGAGGCGGTCGAGGTTCACCATCTGCGGGATGAAGAGCTCGCGCGTCGTGCTGCGGATCTCCGGTTGACCGGCGCCAATCTCCAGGGCCTGCCAGCCCTCCGCGTCGGTTCGGGGCAACTCCTCGGCCAGGGCTGTTTCCAGGTGGGTGATGGCATCGGCCGGGCCCATGACCGCGTAGCGTTCGGGCATGCCGGGCAGGCGGATAATGGCCACTCGTGCAGCGCGCAGCACGCCGTCATCCATCTCGGGCAGCGGCCCGTCAACGTGCGCTCCGAGGACGGCGCGGGCCTGCGGGCCCGCGGCCCGGACCAAGCGCCATTGTGGTTCATCGGGTACTTGCACGGTCACCTTGGAGCGCAGCACGTACATGCGCAGGCGTGCCACGGTGTCGTTGGCCACGTCCTCCGGGAGGGTGAGGCGGTATCCGTCTTCCCAGGGGACCACTCGGGCCAGGGCCAGCAGGCGGCCCTTGGGGTTGCACAGCCCGGCCAGCACGCTGCGGCCGCCGGCCACCTCGGGGATCTCGGCAGTCAGGATACGTTTGAGAAAGTCCTCGGCCTCTGCGCCGGTGACCGCCACCACTTCGTAACCGCTGCCGGACTCGACGCAGGCCGCCTGTGCGGCTCCGGTCAAGGGGTCCTCGAGCCGTCCCGCGGGCAATTTCTCTCGGCGCATGGTGCCTCCTTGGGTGGGTCTCTGCGCTGCCACTCTAAGGGTCAAGATCGTATACTGACACCGCAGCCAGGGTAGGTGATCCTGGCGCCTACGGCGCGCTGCCGGGAGCCGTCTGCGTTAACGCCTCTGGGGTAGCGGTATTCCGGTAAGCTGATGCTTGCATTGTGGTTGTCCGCAATATAGCTTATCGACCCGTTCGTTCAGTCTTATCGTGCGCCGCAGGTTCTGACTCGGCTCAGCGGAGCAAAAATCCATGAGAAATCCGAATCGTCCGCTCTCCCCGCACCTGACCATCTACCGGCCGCAGTTGACCTCGCTGCTCTCGGTGCTCCACCGCGGGACCGGGGTCTTCGTCACCATGGCGGCGGTCCTTTTGGTCGTGTGGGTGATGGCCCTCGCCGCCGGACCCGAGTACTACGAGCTGCTCCAGCAGGTGCTCGGCCACTGGTTCGGGCAGCTGGTGCTGCTGGGTATCACCTTCAGCCTTGCCTATCACCTGTGCAACGGCATCCGGCACCTGGTCTGGGACACGGTGCGCGCCTTCGAGCTCAAGGCCGTCTATCTCGGCGGCTACATGGTGCTGGCCGGCAGCGTCGTGTTGACCGCCCTGGTCTGGGTGATCGCCTACGCAGGGGAGTTTTGATCATGCGTAAGTACGAGACCGCCGTCTCCCGGGCCCGCGGCCTCGGCTCGGCCAAGAACGGCTTTCACCACTGGTGGCATCAGCGCCTGACCGCGGTGGTGCTGGTGCCGTTGATGATGTGGCTGGGGATCGGGCTGGCCCTGCAGGCTGGCGCCGATTTCGAGTCGGCCCGCGCCTGGGTGGCGAACCCGTTCAACGCCACGCTGCTGGTCGCCGCCATCATCATGCTCTTCTATCACGGGGCGCTTGGGGTTCAGGTGGTCATCGAGGACTACGTGCACCTCGAGGGGCTGAAGTGGCTCGGCAACCTCGCCGTCTATTTCGCGTGTTTCCTGGTGGCCGTCGCCGGGATCCTGGCGGTCATCCAAATCGTTCTGGGGGGCTAAGGCGCAGATGACAGAACCGATCAAAACGGTCGAGCACCAGTACGACGTCGTGGTTGTCGGTGCCGGCGGGGCCGGGCTGCGGGCGACCTTCGGCATGGCAGAGCAGGGCCTCAATACCGCCTGTGTCACCAAGGTGTTTCCCACGCGCAGCCATACCGTGGCGGCCCAAGGCGGTGTCTCCGCGGCGCTCGGCAACATGGGCGAGGACGATTGGCGCTGGCACATGTACGACACCATCAAGGGGTCGGACTGGCTGGGCGACCAGGACGCCATCGAATACATGTGCCGCGAGGCGGTCCCCGCCATCGTGGAGTTGGAGCACTACGGGGTGCCCTTCTCGCGCACCGAGGACGGCAAGATCTACCAGCGTCCCTTCGGTGGTATGACGACGCATTTTGGCGAGGGGACTGCTCAGCGCACCTGTGCCGCCGCCGACCGCACCGGGCACGCGATTCTGCATACGCTCTACCAGCAGGCGCTCAAGCACAAGGCGGAGTTCTTCATCGAGCACTTCGCCATCGACCTGATGATGGATGACGGGGTCTGCCGGGGCGTGGTCACGCTCGACATGGAGACCGGCACGGTGCACATCTTCCGTGCCCATCAGGTGGTGCTCGCCACCGGCGGCTACGGCCGCAGCTACTTCTCCTGCACCTCCGCGCATACCTGCACGGGCGATGGCAACGGCATGGTCCTGCGCGCCGGCCTGCCCCTGCAGGATATGGAGTTCGTGCAGTTCCACCCCACCGGTATCTATGGTGCGGGCTGCCTGATCACCGAGGGCGTCCGCGGTGAGGGTGGGTACCTGACCAACGCCCAGGGCGAGCGTTTCATGGAGCGCTACGCCCCGAACGCCAAGGATCTGGCCTCGCGCGACGTGGTCTCCCGCTCGATGACCATCGAGATCCGCGAAGGGCGGGGGGTCGGCGAGCACGGCGATCACATCCACCTGCACCTGGAGCACCTCGGGCCGGAGGTGATCCATGAGCGGCTGCCCGGCATTGCCGAGTCGGCCCAGATCTTTGCCGGTGTCGATGTCACCAAGGAGCCGATCCCGGTCCTGCCCACCGTGCACTACAACATGGGTGGGATCCCCACCAACCACATGGGTGAGGTGGTCCATCTCAAGGATGGCGATCCGGATGCCGTGGTCCCCGGGCTCATGGCCATCGGCGAGGCCGCCTGCGTTTCGGTGCACGGTGCCAACCGCCTCGGCTCCAACTCGCTGCTCGACCTCGTGGTGTTTGGGCGCGCGGCTGCCCACCGGGCCGCCGAGGTGATCGGCGGGCGCGGCAAGCCCCATGCGCCGCTGCCCGAAGGCGCCGCCGACCTGGCGCTGCAAAGGCTGGATCGGCTGCGTCGGGCCAATGGCAGCAAGCCGACGGCGCAACTGCGGGCCGAGATGCAGAACACCATGCAGAACTACGCCGCGGTCTTCCGCACGGGTGATGTGTTGGAGCAGGGCTGCAACCGGATGGACGATGTGCTGCGCGGCTTTGCTGACGTGGGCGTGACCGACCGCTCGCTGATCTGGAACTCGGATCTGATCGAGACACTGGAGCTGGAAAACCTCCTCGGCAGTGCCGTGACCACCATCCACTCGGCTCGCAACCGGCTGGAGAGTCGCGGTGCCCATGCCCGGGAGGATTACTCGGAGCGCGACGACGAGAACTGGCTCAAGCACACGCTGGCCACGCTGCGCAGCGACGGATCGGTGGATATCGACTACCGCCCCGTCCATCTCCATACCCTGAGCGATGATGTGGAGGCGATCCCTCCCAAGGCCCGGGTGTACTAAAGACTCCAGGGAGACAGACATGGCAGAGTTCAGGCTTCCCGCCAACTCCCGCATCCGGAAGGGCTACACCTACCGTGCCCCCGACGCGGAAAAGAGCGAGAACATCCGGCGCATCCGGGTCTATCGTTACGACCCGGAGGGCGGCGCCACCCCGCGTATGGACACCTACGAGATCGACGCCGACAGCGCCGGGCCGATGGTTCTGGACGCGCTGATCAAGATCAAGGACGAGGTCGATCCGACCCTGACCTTCCGGCGTTCCTGCCGGGAGGGGATCTGCGGCTCCTGTGCGATGAACATCGACGGGACCAACACGCTCGCGTGTACCAAGGGCATGGATGAGATCAAGGGCGACGTGAAGGTCTATCCCCTGCCCCATATGGACGTCATCAAGGACCTGGTGCCCGATCTGAATCACTTCTACGCCCAGTACGCCTCGCTGGAGCCGTGGATCAAAACCGAGACGCCGACGCCCCCGGACCGTGAGCGGCTGCAGTCGAAGGAAGAGCGCGAGGCGCTGGACGGCCTCTACGAGTGCATCCTGTGTGCCTGCTGCTCGACCTCATGCCCCAGCTACTGGTGGAACGGGGATCGCTACCTGGGCCCGGCGGCACTGCTGCAGGCGTACCGGTGGGTCGCGGACAGCCGTGATGAGGGCACCGGCGAGCGGCTGGACGATCTGAATGACTCGTTCAAGCTCTACCGCTGCCACACCATCATGAACTGCACGGCGACCTGTCCGAAGGGGCTGAACCCCGGCAAGGCCATCGGTGCCATCAAGCGGCTGATCGCCGAGCGCGAGACGTGACGTCGACAGGGTCCGATCCGAAAATCGCGGCGGCACGCAAGCGCTTGCGCTGGCGCTGTCGCCGCGGCACCAAAGAGCTTGATCTGCTGCTGGAGCACTTCCTGGAGGAGCGCTTCGAGCAGCTCGATGCATCCGGGCGGGCGGCCTTCGAGCGGCTGCTCGGGCTGGAGGACCATTACCTGCAGGACTGGCTGATCGCCGGGCAATCACCCACGGACGGGGAACTGCGGCGGGTTGTCGAACTTATCCGAACCACTGAGTTTCCGGCCGCGCGTTAGCGGCATGTGGCTGCTGGTCCTGGCGGGGCTGGCCGCTGGGTGCTTGATCCTGTTGGCCGACCGGGCCCCGCCGCTACCGCTTTTCCTGATCTGGGTTGTTGTGGTGCTGATGCTGGTGGCGGGCGCCTGGCGCAACCAGCGGCGCTTGCATCGCTTGCGGCGTTGTCACCTCCACCCGGATGGGCGAATCTACCTGCAGTCCCGGGATGGACGTCGACGGGGGGCGCGGGTGCTCGGCCGCTTCGCACACCCATGGCTGGTGGCGCTGAGCGTGCGGACCGTCGACGGCCAGCGTTTCGATCTCTTCATCCCCCGCGGTCAGATCGGTGCCGAGCATCACCGCCGGCTGCGCGTATGGGTACGCTCACGGGTCGGCGAGGCACCGCCTTCGGTCAGTCCCCGCGCAACGAGCGCAGGTGCCCGAAGGGCCGGGGTTTCGGCGGTCGCAGGATGGTTGCGCCGGCCTGCTCGTCGTCGCGCTCGGGGAAATCCAGGGTGAAGTGCAGGCCGCGGCTCTCGCGGCGCCGACCGGCGCAGCGCACGGTCAGGTTGGCCACCTCGATGAGGTTGCGTAGTTCAATCAGATCGCCGCTGATGCGAAAGTTGCTGTAGTACTCCTGGACCTCGCGGGAGAGCAGGTCGATGCGCCGGGCCGCCCGCTCCAGCCTGCGATCGCTGCGCACGATGCCCACGTAGTTCCACATCGCCCGTCGCAACTCAGCCCAGTTGTGGCTGACCACAACCTGCTCATCGGAGTCGGTGACGCGGCTCTCGTCCCAGGGGGGCAGGTCGGGGGTGGGCGTCGGGTGGTGCCGGTGCTCGGCGATGTCCCGGGCGACCTCGGCGCCAAAGACCAGGCACTCGAGCAGTGAGTTGCTGGCCAGGCGATTGGCGCCGTGCAGTCCGCTGCAGGCGGTCTCGCCGACGGCATAGAGGCCGCGGACGTCGGTCTGTCCGCGGCGGTCTACGACGACCCCGCCACAGGTGTAATGGGCGGCGGGCACCACGGGCAGTGGCTCCCGGCGCATGTCGATGCCCAGTTCCAGGCAACGGCGCAGGATGGTCGGGAAGTGCTCCTCGATGACCGCATCCGGCCGGTGGCTGATATCCAGGTAGAGGCAGTCGGCGCCCAGGCGTTTCATCTCGTAGTCGATGGCGCGCGCCACCACATCCCGCGGTGCGAGCTCGCCACGCTCGTCGAAGCGGTGCATGAACCGTTCGCCGCTGGGCAGCAGCAGGTGTCCCCCTTCGCCGCGGACCGCCTCGCTGATCAGAAAGGAGCGTTCCTCGGGGTGGTAGAGGCAGGTCGGGTGGAATTGATTGAACTCGAGGTTGCCCACCCGGCAGCCGGCCCGCCATGCCATGGCGATGCCGTCGCCGGTCGCGGCGTAGGGGCTGGTGGAGTAGAGATAGACCTTGCTGGCGCCACCGCAGGCGAGGACCACGTACGGAGCGCCGAGTAGCTCGACCCGCCCGCTGTTCTGATCGAAGACGTAGGCCCCATGGCAGCGATCCTCCGCCTCGCCGAGCCGTGCGCCGGTGATCAGGTCCACGGCGTAGCGACCCTCCAGCAGGTCGATGTTCTCGCGCTCGATCACCAGCCCGGAGAGGCTCCTTGAGATCGCCGCCCCGGTGGCATCCTCGGCATGTACGACCCGGCGGTGGCTGTGTCCGCCCTCCTGGTGGAGGTGCAGCCCCTCGGTACCGCCTCCGGGGGTGATGCGCGAGAAGGGCACCTCCTGATCGACGAGCCACTCGATGGCGGTGCGCGCGCGTTCGGCCACGAATCGGGTGATATCCGGATCGTTGAGCGCTGCCCCGGCCTCCAGGGTGTCCGCCACATGGGCATCCACCGAGTCGGCCGCATCCAGTGCGGCAGAGACCCCGCCCTGGGCGTAGGGCGTGGCGCCCTCGGTCAGGGTCCCCTTGGAGAGCACTGCGACACGCAGATCGCGGGGCAGCTGCAGGGCGACAGTCAGACCGGCCAGCCCGCTGCCGACCACCAGGACATCGTAAGCTGTTCTTGGTTCCGCCATTTGGTTGCGCTTTTGCCAGGCAATCGGATAGGCTGCAAAGCTTCGCACGCCGCGCCACCCGCGGCAAATCACCCACCCACGATTGCCAGTTTCCCGTACCCGTGCGCGAACTCACGCCCCAGCGGAGTGTCTACAGCAGCAAGTACCGGCGCACCGACACAGGAGGGCGCCGGTGGCGATGAGCTCCGAGGAGTCGGATCGCGAGCTCGTGGAGCGTGTCCAGGCCGGTGAAAAGCGGGCCTTCGACCTCCTCGTGCTGCGCTACCAGCAGAAGCTGGTCAAGCTCATCTCGCGTTATGTGCGCGACCCGCAGGAGGCACAGGACGTGGCCCAGGAGGCCTTCATCAAGGCCTATCGGGCGACGCCCGGTTTCCGGGGAGAGAGCAGCTTCTACACCTGGCTCTACCGGATCGGGGTCAACACGGCCAAGAACCACCTGGTTGCGCAGGGGCGCCGGCCACCGGACTCGGACGTCGATGCGCAGGATGCGGAGCGTTTTGACATCGACACCATGCTCCGCGAGCAGGATACGCCGGAGGCCGAGGCCTATCGGGACGAAGTGGAGCGGACGGTGGTCGAGGCCATCGCCGAGCTTCCCGAGGAGCTACGCACGGCGGTCACGCTCCGGGAGCTTGAGGGACTGAGCTATCAGGAGATCGCCGAGGTTATGGAGTGCCCGGTGGGCACCGTCCGCTCGCGGATCTTCCGCGCCCGGGAGGCGATCGACAAACGGCTGCGTCCGCTGACTGGCGAAGAGACCTAGGGCATGGTGGCTTTCGGGGGATAGGGTATGTCGGAAGAACAACAACGGGACCGACTCGCTGAGCAGCTCTCCGCGCTCGCGGATGGGGAGCTCTCGGGCGAGGAGAGGGCGTTCCTGATGCGGCGCCTGGAACACGACGCCGACGCCCGCGGTCGCCTGGCCCGCTACTACCTCATGCGGGATGCGCTGCAGCGCAATCTGCCGCCGCAGCCGAGCACGGGGCTGATCGAGCGTGTGCGAGCGGACCTGGAGCGCGAGCCGGCCCACGGACCTGATCGAACCGCAGCACCCGCCGCCCGGTCGGCGACGGTCAGGGACTGGCGTCGGCCGGCGTTCGGCGGTCTGATCGCGGCCAGTGTGGCGGCGGTGACCGTATTCTGGTGGCAGGGCGGCGCGCCGCCGGGCACCTCCCAGCCGACGGCGGACGGTGGGGAGACGGCGACGGAGGTCGCTGAATCGCCGACCGGCGGCGAGCGTACGGTCAGTGGTACGACGGTGCGTCCGGTCACCCTGGGTGACAGCGGCGGGCTGCCATGGCCGGAGACTGGCTGGAACGTGGCGGGCGCCGGACAGGAGCGAGGAGCCGAGCCCGTGCCCGATGCCATGCCGACCCGGCTTCATCGTTTCATGATCGATCACGTCGAACAGGCCGAGTCCGACTACCCCGGCAGCATGCTTCATCAGGTACGGGTTCCAAAGCATGGGGATCCATGAGCGGGCGTGGTTGCGCGGCGGGCTGCTGCTCGTAGGGCTGCTCTGGGTTGCCGTCGGGCCGTTCGCCCTTGCCGATGAGCAGCAGGATGCCGCGGACGAAGGGCGACAGGCCCTGAACCGAATGGTCCAGGCGCTGGACCAGCACTCCTACGAGGGGATCTTCGTCTACGCGCGAGCGGGCGTCGTTGAGACGGTGCGCATCGTGCATCGCGCCGACGAGTCCGGTCGTCACCAGCGACTGGAGATGCTCACGGGTGCGCACCGGGAACTGGTCCGTACGCCGGAGGGGGCGCTGCTCGCCGGCCCGGTCGCCGAGGGCGAGCGGCTGCGGGGCAGCGGCGTAGCGACCGCCCTCGGCGAGGGGTGGCCCCGGGCGGATCACATCTCCGACGAACTCTATCGGATCCGGCTCGGCGGCGAGGGGAGGGTTGCCGGCCGTCCGGCCCGGGTGATCTTGATCGAGCCACTGGATCAGCTCCGCTACGGCCATCGTCTCTGGGTGGATGAAGAGAGTGGGCTGCCGCTTCAGGCCCAGTTGCTGGAGGGGCGGCGGGTTATCGAGCGCCTGCTGTTCACCAGCCTGACCCTGCGTGAGGAGATTGATGCCGATGAGCTCAAGCCCCGCGCAGAGGCGCAGCAGCGGGTCGAGCGGCGACCCGTCGGGGAGAAGGACGACGGCGAGGAGCCGGCGTGGGAGGTTGTGGACGTTCCAGCCGGATTCTCGCGCATTGCCCATAGCCGCATCCCCTCGACGGAGGAACTGGGCGGTCCGATCGAGCACTTGCTCTTTAGTGACGGCCTGGCCACGGTGTCGGTCTACATCGCGCCCGAGCCGGATGGCGGCGAGGGGCGGGCCCGGGCCGGGGCACTGCACGCCCACGAGCGGCCAGCCGATGGTTACCAGGTCACCGCCATCGGAGATGTGCCGGCGAAGACGGTGGAGCGTTTCGCAACCCGGACGCAACGACGCTAGCATGGCGGGCATGACAGTCTTTGCAGTCGACCGGATGAGCTCCATCCCGGCAACAAGGTGAGGATCGATGGGTATTGCGGAACGTGAGTCAGCGCGGATCGCGCTGGCTGCCGGGATCGGGCTGGGGGTCAGCACCCCGGTAGCCGCCCTCGAGCTGCCGGATTTCACCGAGCTCGTCCGCGAGAACAGTGCGGCGGTGGTCAACATCAGCACTCGTCAGGAATTGCCGGATCCTGGAGAGGTGCTGCCCGAGGGCATCGAGCCTCAACGGGGTACGCCGCCGCCGGCCCCGGGCCTACGACAGGTCTCTACATTGCCGGGTCAGCCCTCCGTGCCCGAGCCCGGCGAGCAGCCTGGTCCCGGGCCCGGCCCGTTCGGTGAGGACGGGCAGTCGCTCGGTTCGGGGTTTCTGATCAGCGAGGACGGGGTGATTCTGACCAATCACCACGTCGTAACCCAGGCGGAAGAGGTGATCGTGCGGCTCGCCGATGGCCGCGAGCACGACGCAGAGGTAATCGGTTCCGACGAACGCACGGATCTGGCTGTCGTGGAGATCGACGCCGATGACGATCTGCCTACCGTGTCGGTGGGCAGTGCAGACGCCCTTGAAGTAGGCGAGTGGGTCCTGGCGATCGGCTCGCCCTTCGGTTTCGAGCACTCGGTGACCGCCGGCATTGTGTCGGCGAAGGGCCGTTCGTTGCCCCATGGCAACTATGTGCCGTACATCCAGACCGATGTGGCCATCAACCCGGGGAATTCCGGAGGCCCCCTGTTCAACCTGCGCGGCGATGTGGTTGGGATTAACTCGCAGATCTACAGCCGTACCGGCGGGTTCATGGGCCTGTCGTTTGCCATCCCCATCGAACTGGCCATGGATGTGGCCGAGCAGCTGCAGGAGACCGGTGAGGTGCAGCGCGGTTGGCTGGGGGTGCTGATCCAGGACGTGACCCGGGATCTGGCCGAAGGGTTCGGTTTGGAGCGCCCCCGTGGGGCTCTGGTCTCGGAGTTGCTTGATGGCAGTCCCGCGGCGGAGGCCGGTCTGGAAAGCGGTGACGTCATCCTGGAGTTCGATGGCGAGGTGGTGGAAAACTCCGCGGCCCTGCCGCCGATGGTGGGGCGGACCGCCATCGGGCGGAGCATCGAATTGCGGATCCTTCGCGACGGGGAAGAGAAGCGCATCGAGGTCGAGGTGGCCGCCTTGCCCGAAGAGGATGAATTGGCGGCGGCGCCGGGGTCATCCGGGGGCGCGGAGGATGCGGCCGGCTCTGACCTGGGGCTGCAGGTGGAGCCCGTGGATGACGCCACGCGACAGGAGTTCGACCTGGAAGACGAGGGTGGCGTGCTGGTGACCTCGGTCGAGGACGGACCGGCCGCCCAGGCCGGGGTGGAGCCCGGCGACGTGCTGGTCAGTTTTGACCGCGAGCCGGTACACACCGCGGAGGATCTCGGCGATCGGGTGACGGCCGCCGAGTCTGGCAGCACGGTACCGGTGCTGATCATCCGCGATGGGCATCCGAGTTTCCTCGCGGTGCAAATGCCCTGAGGCTTCGAAACGAGTAGAATATGGGCGCCGCCCGCATGCGGGCGGCGCTTTTTCTTTTTCATTGCAACCGGCGACCAGGCAGGACCGAGCGACGCATGGAGAATATCCGCAACTTCTCGATCATCGCCCACATCGACCACGGGAAAAGCACCCTCGCGGATCGGTTCATACAGATCGCCGGGACCCTGAGCGAGCGGGAGAGTCGCGACCAGGTCCTCGACTCCATGGATCTGGAGCGCGAACGGGGGATCACCATCAAGGCGCAGAGCGTCTCGCTGAACTACCAGGCCCGGGATGGTCAGGTCTATGAGCTGAACTTCATCGATACGCCCGGCCACGTGGATTTCTCCTATGAGGTCTCGCGCTCACTGGCCGCCTGCGAGGGGGCGCTGCTGGTCGTGGATGCCTCGCAGGGCGTGGAAGCGCAGAGCGTGGCCAACTGCTACACGGCCCTGGAGCAGGACCTGGAGATTATCCCGGTCCTCAACAAGATCGATCTGCCGTCCGCGGAGCCTGACGAGGTGCTGGAGCAGATTGAGGAGATCATCGGCCTGGACGGCGCCGAGGCACTGATGGTCAGTGCCAAGACCGGTGAAGGGGTCGAAGATCTGCTCGAGGCCCTGGTCCAGCGGGTGCCGCCGCCGAAGGGTCGGACCGACGCGCCGCTCAAGGCGCTGATCATGGACTCCTGGTTCGACAATTACCTGGGCGTGGTCTGCCTCGCCCGCGTGTTCGATGGCGAGTTGCGCAAGGGCGATCGAATCCGGGTCATGGCCACGGACCGGGAGTTCCAGGTCGATGAACTCGGCATCTTCACGCCCAAGCGTACCCCGCGGGATCGGCTCGGCACCGGGCAGGTTGGCTACGTGGTGGCCGGTATCAAGGACATCGATGGTGCTCCGGTCGGCGCCACCCTGACCCGGGCGCAGGAACCGGCTGATGCCCCGGTGCCCGGTTTCAAGCAGGTCCAGCCGCGCGTTTTTGCGGGCCTGTTCCCGACCAGCTCCGATGACTTCGAGGCGCTGCGCACCGCGCTGGGCAAGCTGCGGCTCAATGACGCCGCGCTCAACTACGAGCCGGAGAACTCTCAGGCGCTCGGTTTCGGCTTTCGGGTGGGCTTTCTGGGTATGCTCCATATGGAGATCATCCAGGAGCGGCTCGAGCGCGAGTACGACCTGGATCTGGTCACCACGGCGCCGACCGTGGTCCACCATGTGATCACCCGGGACGGCGAGGAGCTGGATATCGAGAATCCCGCAAACCTCCCGCCCAACGGAGAGATCGAGGAGATCCAGGAGCCGATCATCGAGGCCAGCATCCTGGTGCCTCAGGAATACGTCGGCAACGTCCTCGCCCTGTGCGAGGAGAAGCGCGGCGTCCAGAAGGAGATGCAGTACGTTGGCCAGCAGATCTCGCTGGTCTATGAGATGCCGCTCAGTGAGGTGGTGCTCGACTTCTTCGATCGCCTGAAGTCGGCCACCCGCGGCTTCGCCTCCTTCGACTATGAACTCAAGCGCTTCCAGGCGGATGATCTGGTCAAGCTCGATGTGCTGATCAACGGGGATCGGGTGGATGCCCTGTCGAACATCGTTCACCGCGACCACGCCTACCACCGCGGCCGCGCGCTGGTTGAGCGGCTCAAGGAGATCATCCCGCGGCAGATGTTCGAAGTGGCGATCCAGGCGGCGATTGGCGGGCAGATCATTGCCCGTAGTACCGTCAAGGCGATGCGCAAGAACGTCACCGCCAAGTGCTACGGCGGCGACGCCACCCGTAAGCGCAAGCTGCTCGAGAAACAGAAAGAGGGCAAGAAGCGCATGAAGCAGGTCGGCAAGGTGGACATCCCGCAGGACGCATTCCTGGCCGTTCTGCGGGTCGATGACTCAAAGGATTAGTGGCCGCCCATGAACTTTGAAATCCTCCTTGTCGTGCTGACCCTGCTCACCGGCCTGGTGTGGGGGTGGGATCGTTGGCTGCGCCAGCGCGAGGGCATCGATCGCGACCGCGACCCGTGGTACGTCGACCTGCCGCGCTCGCTTTTCCCGATCATCCTGATCGTGCTCCTGATCCGCTCGTTCGTGGCCGAGCCGTTCCGCATCCCGTCGGGTTCGATGTTGCCAACCCTGCAGGCCGGGGATTTCATCCTGGTCAACAAGGTCTCCTACGGCATCCGTCTGCCCGTCCTGCGCAGCCGCCTGTTCGGGGATGGTGAGCCGGAGCGGGGCGAGGTGGCGGTGTTCCGGTATCCGGTTGATCCGAGCCAGGATTACATCAAGCGCGTCATCGGCCTGCCGGGTGACGAGATCCGTTATCAGGACCGGACCTTTTACGTCAACGGCGAGCGCCTGGAGCAGGAGGGCGACGAGCGCTATTCCGGCCCCGGGGCGGATCCGGACCAGCCCTCCGTTTTGCGCACCGAGCGGGTGGCCGGGCGTGAATACAGCATCCTTCATCACCCGGCCTCCCAGTCGGCGGATTTCACCTACACGGTGCCCGAGGGCAAGTACTTCACCGTGGGGGATAACCGGGATCGCAGCGCCGACAGCCGGATGTGGGGGCCGGTATCCGATGACTACCTGGCCGGGCGGGCGTTCCTGATCTGGATGAGCTGGGACGGTGAGGAAGGCGGCATCGCCTGGGATCGTATTGGCCAGCGGATCGAGTAACGGTATGTCCGATCTGGAACGCCTACAGCAGCGGCTCGAGCATCGGTTCCGGGACCTGGACCGCCTGCAGGAAGCGGTCACCCACCGCAGCGCCGGCGGTCGGCACAATGAGCGCCTGGAGTTCCTCGGTGATTCGGTGCTCAACTTTGTCATCGCCCACGAGGTCTTCCACCGGCGCCCCGGCGACAGTGAGGGGACGCTGTCGCGGCTGCGCGCGAGTCTGGTTAATCGCTCCAGCCTGGCGGCCATCGCCCGGGATATCGACTTGGGTGAGCACCTGCGCCTGGGCGGCGGGGAGCTCAAGAGCGGCGGGCACCGCCGTGACTCCATCCTGGCCGATGCCCTCGAGGCCGTGTTCGGTGCGGTCTATCTGGATGCCGGTTTCGACACGGCGGCCGAGGTCATCATCGGCCTCTATCGGTCGCGCCTGGAGACGCTGCCGGAGAAGGCGGTCCTCAAGGATCCGAAGACGCGCCTGCAGGAGGTCCTGCAATCGACGCGCCGGCCGTTGCCCGGTTATCAGGTGCTCGATGTCCGCGGGCGCGCCCACCATCAGCGTTTCCGGGTCGAGTGTCGACTCAGCGACAGTGAACAGGCCACTGTCGGCGAGGCCGGCAGCCGCAGACAGGCCGAGCAGCGCGCCGCGGAGGCGATGCTGGTGGAGATCGGCGCGCAGTCAGGCCCGGAGGGGGGAGGTCCCGGCCATGCATGACGGATCCAGCGAGATGGTGTCAAACCTGGCGCACAGCGGCCTGTGTGCCCTGGTCGGCCGGCCGAATGTGGGGAAATCGACGCTGCTGAACGCCCTGCTCGGCGAGAAAGTGAGCATCGTCACGCGCAAGCCGCAGACGACACGCCACCGCATTCTCGGGGTGCTCAATCGACCGGGCGCCCAGACGGTGCTGGTGGACACCCCCGGCATGCACCAGTCCGCCAAGCGGGCCCTGAATCGCCAGCTCAATCGGGCCGCCCACGGCGCCCTGGAAGACATCGACGTGGTCGTCTTCGTCGTCCGCGGTACCGAGTGGAAGGACGACGATCAGCGGGTTCTGGAGCGCCTTGCCGAGGTGGAGGCCCCGGTCGTTCTGGCGGTGAACCAGGTCGATCGGATCCGGGACAAGCGCCTTCTCCTGCCTCATCTGGAGTGGTTGTCCGAGCAGCGGTCGTTCGCCGCCCTGGTCCCGGTCTCGGCCACCCGCGGCGAGAACCTGGATGCCCTGGAACAGGAGATCATCCGCCACCTGCCTGAGGGGCCGCCCCTGTTCCCGGCCGATCAGATCACCGACCGCGATCTGGGGTTCCGGCTTGGTGAGCTGGTGCGCGAGCAGCTGATGCTCAACCTGGGCGATGAGCTACCGTACACGACCACGGTGCAGATCGAGCAGCTCCACCGGGAAGAGGGCCTGACCCGGCTCTCGGCGGTGATCTGGGTCGAGAGCGAGGGGCAGAAGCCCATCGTCATCGGTCGCGGGGGCGAGCGACTGAAGAAGATCGGCCGCAGTGCGCGGCTGCAGATGGAGAATCTGCTCGGTGAGCGCGTCCACCTGGAGCTCTGGACCAAGGTCAAGGAGCAGTGGACGAACGACCGACGGGCGCTGGACGAGCTCGGGTATACGGATTGAGCAACACGCAGGGTCAGTTGGCGTGGGTGCTGCATCGTCGGGCCTTCCGGGAGAGCAGCACCCTGGTCGAGCTGTTCACCCGCGAATACGGGCGGATCGGTGCGGTCGCCAACGGGGTGCGCCGGCGGGGGTGGAGCGGGCAGCTGGAGCCGTTCATCCCTTTGCAGGTGGCCTGGCGGGGGCGCGGTGATCTCAAGACCCTCACCGGCGTCGATCAGAGCGGCCGCGGGTACCCGCTGCGTGGAGGGGCACTGGCCTGCGGTTTTTACATGGCGGAGCTCCTGCTGGCGCTGACCCGGCGGGAAGACCCGCACCCGCGGACCTGGGAGCGCTACGCCATCGCCGTCGACTGCCTGGCGGAGGGGGCTGCCGAACCAGCGCTGCGGCGCTTCGAGCTTGCCCTGCTGGAGGAGAGCGGCTACGGGCTCGAGCTGGAGGCGGACCTCCAGGGGCAACCCATCGTGCCGGACGCCCGCTACCGCTACATCCCTGAGCGGGGTGCGGATCGCGCCGGCACGGCAGAGCAAGGCGTTGAGGTCCACGGTGCCACGCTGCTGGCACTGGCGGCCAGGGAAGGGCACGGGTTGTCGGAAGAACCGGTGCGCGGCGAGGCGCGACAGCTGATGCGGGCGGTGCTCCACCGACATCTGGGGGGGCGACGGCTGCGCAGTCGCGAGATGTTCCGCTCGCTGCGCGGTTGATGCAACGGCTTTCTGGGAGACCTATGTCCACGGGACGTATACTACTGGGCGTCAACATCGATCACGTGGCCACGCTCCGGCAGGCGCGTGGCACACGCTATCCGGATATTCTGCAGGCGGCAGCGGAGGCCGAGCGCGGCGGGGCCGACGGGATTACCGTCCACCTGCGCGAGGATCGCCGCCACATCCAGGATCTGGATGTCGAAGAGCTGCAGCGCCATGTGCAAACACGCGTGAACCTGGAGATGGCGGTGACCGAGGAGATGATCGGCATCGCCACACGGCTGCGGCCGGCCGACTGCTGCCTGGTCCCCGAACGGCGCGCCGAGCTCACCACGGAAGGGGGGCTGGATGTAGCCGGGGATGTACAAAGGCTGGAGCAGGCCTGCGGCTGCTTGGCCGAGGCCGGCGTACGCGTATCCCTGTTCATCGACCCGGAACCGGAGCAGATCGATGCCGCAGCGACGGCCGGGGCGCCGGTGATTGAACTCCACACCGGGGCTTATGCCGATGCGCCGGATGCAGCCACGCGCGACCGCGAGCTGCAGCGGCTCCGGGCAGCGGCCGAACGCGCCACCGACGCCGGTCTCCAGGTCAACGCCGGGCACGGTCTCCATTACCACAATGTCGAGCCGGTGGCCGCGCTGCCGAAGATGGCCGAGTTGAACATTGGCCATGCCATTGTGGCCCGTGCAGTGTTCACCGGACTGGCCCCGGCCGTGGCTGAGATGAAGCGGATCATGCGGTCGGTGGCATGATCGCCGGCATTGGCACCGACATCGTGGCCGTGGCGCGCCTGGAGCGCGCCCTTGAGCGGCACGGTGAGCGGCTCGCCCGGCGTGTGCTGGCCCCGGAGGAGTGGCACAGTTTCCACCGCTGGGGCGCCACGGCAGCCTTCCTGGCCCGCCGGTTCGCGGCCAAGGAGGCGGCATCGAAGGCGCTGGGCACTGGGTTGAGCGAGGGCGTGACGCTGCGCGATCTGGAAGTGGTTCACGACCAACGCGGCAAACCCTCCCTGCGCTTTCATGGTGCCGCTGCCGAGCGTGCCGCCGAGCTGCGGGTGCGCGAAGCGGCCCTGAGCCTCAGCGACGAGCGGGAGTATGCGGTGGCCTTCGTGGTCCTGGTAACCGGCTGACCGACAGGGAGAGAGCCCATGAATGTGCTCGCCTTCGACATCGAGACCGTTCCCGACCTTGCCGGTGGACGGGTCGTCTATGGCCTGGATGGCCTGGAGGATGCCGACGTGTCGCGGGCCATGGCGGCCCGGCGCCGACAGGAGACGGGGCACGAGTTCCCGCGGCTTCACCTGCATCGCGTGGTGGCCATCTCATTGGCCGGCCTGGTGGAGGGGCGTTTCCGGGTCTGGTCACTGGGCAGCCCAGAGGACGGGGAGCGGGCCCTGCTGGAGCGCTTTTTCGAGGGGCTGGATCGCTACATTCCCAACCTGGTCTCCTGGAACGGCAACGGCTTCGACGTCCCGGTACTGCACCATCGGGCACTGATCAACGGGGTCAGCGCGCCGCGTTACTGGGAGACCGGCGACAACGACCGCGCCTTTCGCTTCAACAATTACCTCAACCGCTATCACGATCGCCACCTCGACCTGATGGATGTGCTCGCCTCGTTCCAGATGCGCGGGGCGGCCCCGCTGGACGAGGTGGCTACGCTCTGCGGTCTGCCCGGTAAGATGGGCATGAGCGGTGCGGCGGTGGCCGACGCCGTTGCCCAGGGCGAGATCGAGGCGGTGCGCAACTACTGCGAGACCGACGTGCTCAACACCTACCTGCTGTATCTACGTTTTCAGTACTTCCGGGGCGCCCTGGATCCGAGCGATTACGAACGGGAGAGCGAGCGGGTCGCGACGGCCCTGGAGGCCAGCGATCGGCCCCATCTTCGCGAATTCCTGGAGGCCTGGCGTGGGACGTAAACGGCGTATGTCCCGCGAACCGGTGGAGGCCCGCATCGAGGGCATGGCCCACGAGGGGCGCGGCATCACCCATGACGACCGGGGGCGACCGGTGTTTGTCGACTTCGCCCTACCCGGCGAGCGGATCCGCTACCGCTACACCAAACTGCGCCGCCAGCGGGCCGAGGCGACGGCCGTCGAGATCCTGGAGCCGGCCGCGGAGCGCATCGCGCCGGGCTGCCCCCATTTTGGCAACTGCGGCGGGTGCGCCCTGCAGCATCTGCCGGCCGGTGAGCAGATCGCCCACAAGGAGCGGGTACTCGGCGAGCAGTTGCAACGCATCGGTGGCGTCGAGCCGGAGCAATGGCTGCCTCCCCTGACCGGCCCGATCTGGGGGTATCGGCGCAAGGCGCGGCTTGCGGTTAAGCACGTGCCGAAGAAGGGTGGGGTGCTGGTCGGCTTCCGCGAGAAGCACAGCCCGCTGGTGGCGCCCGTGGGTCATTGTCCGGTGCTCGATCCGCGGGTCGGCGAACGGATCGAGGAGCTGACCGCACTGATCGGTTCGCTGTCGATCCCGGATCGCATCCCGCAGATCGAGGTCGCTTGCGGTGATGAGCACGTGGCGCTGGTATTCCGCCACCTGGCGCCGTTCACGGAGGAGGACCTGGGGCGGCTGCGCGAGTTTGCAGCGGCGACGGGCCTGGCCATCCTCCGTCAGCCGGGGGACGAGTCGACGGTGACCCCGGTGGCGCCGGACCCGGCACCGCGTCTTCGCTATGCCCTGCCTGCTCACCAGGTGGAGGTGGCGTTTCTGCCGACGGACTTCACCCAGGTCAATGCCGCGATCAACGCCGACATGGTCGCGCGGGCTCTCGAGTGGCTGCGACCAGGGCCGGGGCGGCGGATCCTGGACCTGTTCTGCGGCGTGGGGAACTTTACCCTGCCGCTGGCGCGCGAGGGGGCCAGCGTCACCGGGATCGAGGGAGATGCCGGGCTCGTACGGCGGGCCGAGGAGAACGCAGCCGCCCATCGACTCGACGCCACCTTCGCGGTAGCCGACCTGGCCACGGAAGCCGGGGTCCGCCAGGTAACCGGTGCATTCGACGCCGTCTTGCTGGACCCGCCGCGCTCCGGGGCTCAGGAGGTGCTTACCGCGGTCGCCGGCACAGGGGCCGGGCGCGTGGTCTACTGCTCCTGCGGTCCGGCCACCCTGGCTCGGGACGCCGGGATCCTGGTCGCCGAGCACGGCTTTCGCTTGAAAGCGGCGGGGATTATGGACATGTTTCCGCACACCGCCCATGTGGAGAGCTTCGCGGTCTTCGACCGCGATTGAGACGAGGGAGTGTAGGAATGGCTCACCGCTTCGAGATTCTCGGCCGCGATCCCTGCCACGAGGGATTCCTGCGCCTGGACCGGATCCGTTTGCGTCATGCGCGGTTCGAGGGTGGGATGACGCCCGAACTCACCCGCGAGTGCCTGGTGCGTGGCCTCGCCGTCGGCGTGCTGCCTTACGATCCCGAGCGCGACGAGGTGATCCTCATCGAACAGTTCCGGGTGGGCGCCATCGATGACAATCGTGGGGCCTGGATCACCGAGACCATCGCCGGTATCGCCGAGCCTGGGGAGGATCCGCGCACCGTCGCCGTTCGCGAGGCACGGGAAGAGGCCAACGTCGAGATCGAGGACCTACGCACGATCGCCGACTATCTACCCAGTCCCGGCGGAAGCACCGAACGGGTTGTGCTCTACTGTGCCCGGTGCGACACCAGCGCGGCGGGCGGTATCCATGGGCTCGATGAGGAGCATGAGGATATCTGCACCCACGTCCTCCCGGCCGATGAGGCCATCGGACAGGTGGCGGAGGGCCACTATCGGGCTGCCATGCCGGTCATCGCGCTGCAGTGGTTGGCGCTCAACCGGCGTCGCCTGCGCGAGGAGTGGACCGACGGGGCGTGGTCGGAACACCTTTGGTCCGGCGAGGACCCTGATTAGAGGGGCGGGGAGGTCATCGCCGGCCCGGGCCCCGACCCGGGCCGGCACGACGGCTACACCGCGCGGGCCTGGGCCGCGGCATTGCCCAGGTAGCTGCGCGGGGTCAGGCCGCGCAGCTGGTCCTTGGCGGCCTCGGGGAGGTCGAGCCCCTCGATGAAGGCGCGGACCGCCTCTTCGTCGATCCGACGCCCGCGGGTGAGCTGCTTGAGCTGCTCGTAAGGCTCCTCGGCTCCGTAGCGACGCATCACGGTCTGGATGGCCTCGGCAAGCACCTCCCAGGCGGCCTCCAGGTCCTCATCAAGACGCTGGGGATTGGCCTCCAGCTTGCCCACGCCTTTCTCCAGGGACTTCAAAGCGATGAGGGTGTGAGCGACCCCGAGGCTGACCGTCCGCAGGGCCGTGGAGTCACTGAGATCCCGTTGCCAGCGAGAAATCGGTAGCTTCCGGGCCAGGTGCTCGAGCAGGGCCGAGGAGACCCCGAGGTTGCCCTCGGCATTCTCGAAGTCGATCGGGTTCACCTTGTGCGGCATGGTCGAGGAGCCAACCTCGCCGGCGACGACCCGCTGGCCGAAGTAGCCGAGGGAGATGTATCCCCAGACATCGCGACTCAGGTCCAGCAACACGGTGTTGACCCGGCTGATGGCATCGAACAGCTCGGCGATCCAGTCGTGGGGCTCGATTTGGGTGGTGTAGGGGCTCCAGCCGAGGCCGAGGGCCTCGACATAGCGGCGGCCCAGCTGCGGCCAGTCGATTTCGGGGTAGGCGATCAGGTGGGCGTTGAAGTTGCCCACGGCACCATTGATCTTACCCAGCGGCTGAACCTCGGCCAGGCGCTGGCGCTGTTCGCGGAGGCGGTGGACGACGTTGGCGATCTCCTTGCCCAAGGTGGTGGGCGAGGCCGTCTGCCCGTGCGTACGCGAGAGCATCGGCTGCTCGGCCTGGGCGTGGGCAAGCTCGCGTAGCTGCTCGATCAAGGCGTCCAGGGACGGCAACAACACCTCGTCCCGGGCGCCACGGAGCATGCAGGCCCACGCCAGGTTGTTGATGTCCTCGGAGGTGCAGGCGAAGTGCACAAACTCGGCCCGCTGTGACAGCTCCGGGTGCTCGGCCAGACGCTCCTTGAGGTAGTACTCGACGGCCTTGACGTCGTGATTGGTGGTTGCCTCGATCGCCTTGACCCGGCGTGCCTGCTCGGTATCAAAACCGGTGAGCAGCTGCTCGAGGAAGGCATGGGCGTCCGCCGACAGCGACGGCACCTCGGCGACGCCGGGTTCGTTGGCCAGCGCCTGCAGCCAGCGCACCTCGACCACCACGCGATGGCGGATCAGGCCATACTCGCTCAGCCATGGCCGCAGGTCGTCGGTCTTGTCGGCGTAGCGCCCATCAATCGGGGCGAGTGCGGTCAGGGTATCCAGCTCCACGGGTAAGGGTCTCCGCTGCCAATTCCGGCCGCGTATTCTACAATGCCCGTTCGTCTTTTTGTGGGGGGCAATGCCCCCGCCCTCGAGCTGGAGAGAGAGCCTATCTATGACTCAAGACGGTTACCGGATCGAACGCGACAGCATGGGTGAACTCCAGGTGCCGGCGAACGCCCTCTACGGGGCCCAGACCCAGCGTGCCGTGCAGAACTTCCCAGTCAGCGGGCAGCCGATGCCGCGGCCCTTCATCCAGGCCCTGGGGCTGATCAAGGCCGCCTGCGCGCGGGCCAACCGGGAGCTCTCTGGTCTCGATCCGACCGTCGCCGAGGCCATCGCGGAGGCGGCCGAAGCCGTCGCCCGGGGCGAGTACGACGACCATTTCCCGATCGACGTCTTCCAGACCGGCTCGGGGACGTCGAGCAACATGAACGCCAATGAGGTGATCGCGCGGCTGGCCAGCGAGCGGGCAGGGTGCACGGTCCACCCCAACGATCACGTCAACATGGGGCAAAGCTCCAACGACGTCATCCCGACGGCGATCCACGTCAGTGCGGCGGTCGAGGTCCACGACCGGCTCCTGCCGGCGCTGCGCCGGTTGGCGGACACCATCGACCAGCGTGCCGCCGAGCTTGAGGATGTGACCACCACCGGCCGGACCCACCTGATGGATGCCATGCCGGTGACGCTGGGCCAGGAACTCTCGGGCTGGGCCGCTCAGGTGCGCAACGGCGTCAGTCGCATCGAGGCCAGCCTGCCGCGTCTGCACGCCCTGGCCCAGGGCGGGACCGCCGTGGGCACCGGGATCAACGCCCCCGCCGGGCTTGGCGAGCAGGTCTGCAAACGGTTGGCCGAGGCCAGCGGTGTCCCGTTTGCTCCGGCCCCGAACCGGTTCGAGGCGCTGTCGAGCCAGGACGCGGCGGTGGAGCTCTCCGGTCAGCTGCGCACGGTGGCGGTGTCCCTGATGAAGATCGCCAACGACCTGCGCTGGATGAACAGCGGTCCGCTGGCCGGCCTCGGAGAGATCAGTCTGCCGGCCCTGCAGCCCGGCTCGAGCATCATGCCCGGCAAGGTCAATCCGGTGATCCCCGAGTCGGTGGCCATGGTGGCGGCCCAGGTCATGGGCAACGACACCACGGTCTCGGTAGCCGGACAGTCGGGCAACTTCCAGCTCAACGTCATGCTGCCGGTGATCGGCTACAACGTACTGCAGAGCATCGACCTGCTCGCCAACGCATCGACGATCCTCGGTCAGGATGCGATCGCCGGCTTCACCGTCAACGAGGACAACCTGCGCGCCGCGCTCGACCGCAATCCGATCCTGGTGACCGCGCTGAACGCGGTGATCGGTTACGAGAAGGGCGCCGAGGTGGCCAAACAGGCGTACCGCGAGGGGCGCCCGGTCATCGAGGTCGCCCGGGAGATGACCGACCTCTCCGAGGCGGAGCTGCAGCGGCTGCTGGATCCGCGCGAGCTGGCGCGCGGCGGGATCCCGGGGCAGTCCTCGTAAAAAGGGCGCAGGGGTCCGCTCAGGCGTCTGGGCCGGCCGGTCCGTCGAGCCGGTCCAGACGCAGGAATTGCTGCTCTTCACCCGGTGCGGTGCCGGGGTCCAGGTAGAGCCATCGGAGACGGAAGTCGGCGGGCTGCTCCAGCGGGGCGCCCTCGACAACCGTCTCGAATTGGCTGCTCTGCCCGCCGATCACGCGGTGGCGCACCGTCTTGAACAGCGTGTCCAGACACCCATCCCGGATCAGGGTGTGCGCCACCTGGGGGCCGGCAACCGAGTAGACCCGGCCGTAACCGAGTGCCCCCAGGGTGTCGCGCAATTGGGCGCCCGTCACACGGTGGCCGCGGAAACGGGCTGCGACCTGCGCACCCGCTTGCCGGTGCGCCTGGAGTCGTTGATCCGGTGTGTCCTCCGGGATGATCAGCCAGACGCGCCGGCCCTGCTCGCGCAGCAGCGGTGGGATTTGGAACTGCGCGGTTCCGGAGACGATCGCCACGTCCGGCTGCGGGGACAGGCCCTGTTCCTGGCGCCAATGCAACAGGTCCGTGAACTCCGAGCCCACCGGCAGGATGTCCTGTGCGCAGCCCGCCTCCAACTCCCGAAGATAGCGCCCACTGGTGATGAGACAGTCAGCGCGGGCTGCCAGCTCCTGGAAAAGCCGCCAATCGCGGGGGTTGGCCACCGTGTTCGGTACCCGGCACCCGACGCCGGTGTCCAGGCTGATCCGGCCATCCAGGCTGGTGACGAAGTTCGCATACATCCATGGCGTTTTGCCGCTCCCTTTTGGGAGAGGGGCGTCGCGATAGAGCCCCTGCAGAGTCGCCGAACCTGTTGATTCGGAGGGGTGTAAGAGGTGCAGGGCGGGGGAGAGTGTGTGCGTCATAAAGGTGACGGCCTGCTCAGTTCGGGTTGCTGGAATGTACGTTGCTCGACAGAATAGCGAAGTATCCCGAGCGGTTTCGAGGTACGGGGATGATTCGGGTCGTACTAGCAGACGACCATCGCCTGGTCCGGCAGGCCATCGAGGGGATGCTTCGGGATATTTCGGACATCGAGATCGTCGCCCAGGCCGAGAATGGTCGTCAGGCGCTGGCTGCGGTCCGGGAGCACGAGCCGGATCTGGTGCTGATGGACCTGCAGATGCCTGAGATGGGTGGGATCGAGGCGACTCGACGGCTCCGCCGCAGCCATCCCAAGGTCGGTGTCATCGCGGTCACCGTCCATGATACGGGGCCGTATCCGGCCCATGCGCTGCGCGCCGGCGCCAAGGGCTACGTGCACAAGGGGGCGGATCGGGACGAGCTGATTGAAGCCATCCGTTCCGTGTATCTCGGGCGACGTTACCTGTGCAACGAGATCGCCCGGCATCTGGCCCTGGTCAGTCTGGATGGCACCGGAGAGAGCCCGTTCGATGGCCTGACCTCCCGGGAGTTTGACGTACTGATGCGTATCCTCAATGGCCAGCGCGGCACCAGCATCGCCAAGGAGCTGTGCCTGAGCCCGAAGACCATCAGCACCTACCGCACACGGCTCTACGAGCGGCTGGGCGTGAAGAATGATGCCCAGTTGACGCGGGTTGCCCTGGATTACGGCCTCATTGAGGCCCATTCCGAAGACGACCCCTCCTGAACCTCTCTTGCCCACTACGGCCCGCTGCTGCCGATGGGGATGCACCAGGTCTGCCGCGGTCCCGGTGGACAGTTGTCGGCGTAGCGGGTACAACACGCGGACTCTCCAGCGTCGGCGCCTGAACGCGAACGGCGCTCGCCAGTGCAGGGCAGGGTGGGGCACGAAACGCGATGAACAGCAGGGCGGCAGAGCAAAAACCGGGGCGCGAGGCGCTGCGCGAGCGCGTGCGCAGCCTGCCGGAGCGCCCGGGGGTGTACCGCATGCTCAGCGCCGAGGGCACCATCATTTACGTCGGCAAGGCGCGCAATCTGCGCCGGCGGGTCTCCAGTTACTTCACCGCATCCCGTAAGACGCCGAAAACAGAGCGTCTCGTCCAGCTCATCGCCGATATCCAGATCACCGTGACCCACACCGAGGCCGAGGCACTGATCCTGGAGAACAACCTGATCAAGGCGCACCGGCCCCGGTACAACGTGCTGCTGCGGGATGACAAGTCGTACCCATACATCTACCTATCCAGTCATCAGCAGTTCCCGCGACTGGGGTACCATCGTGGGGCACGCCAGGGACCGGGCCGTTTCTTCGGTCCCTATCCGAACTCCAACGCCGTGCGTGAGACCTTGGGGTATCTGCAAAAGGTCTTCCCCATCCGGCAGTGCCGGGACACCTTCTTCCGCAATCGCTCGCGCCCCTGCCTGCAGTATCAGATCCGGCGCTGCACCGCGCCCTGCGTGGGCTACATCAGCGAGGAGGCGTACCGCCGTGAGGTGCGCGATGTGGAACTCTTCCTGGAGGGTCGTTCGGGGGAGGTGATCGACGAGCTGGTCCAGCGTATGGAGCAGGCGGCGGAGGAACTTGAATTTGAACAGGCGGCGCGCCTGCGCGATCGAATCGCCCAGCTGCGCCAGATCCAGCAACGCCAATATGTGGCTCAGGACCGGGACGACAGCATGGACGTGGTCGCCTGCGTGGCCGAAGGCGATACCGCGTGCGTGCAGGTCTTTTTCATACGTGGTGGCAGCAGCCTCGGCAATCAGTCCTATTTCCCGAACGTCCCATCGGGCAGTCGAGAGACCGACATCCTGTCGAGTTTCCTGGCGCAACACTACCTGGGGCGGGTAGCGCCGCCGGAGGTCGTGATCAACCGTCCGGTCCGCGAACAGCGGCTGCTCGAGGAAACCCTGCACACTGCCAGCGGTGGCGCGGTGGCCATCCGTCATCGTGTCCGCGGCGATCGCCGCCGCTGGGTCGAGATGGCCGAGGAGAACGCCCGTTACGCGCTGGCGGCGCGAAGCGCCTCCAGCGCCAGTCAGCAGAAGCGTTACGCCGCTCTGGCCGATGTCATCGACAGCGATGTGCCGCCGGAGCGGATCGAATGCTTCGATATCTCCCACACCGGGGGTGAAGCAACGGTGGCCTCCTGCGTGGTTTTCAATCAAGAGGGGCCGGTCAAGAGCGACTATCGCCGCTTCAACATCCGCAACATCACCGCCGGAGACGACTATGCGGCCATGCACCAGGCCCTGACGCGTCGCTACCGACGGGTGAAAAGCGGCGAGGCGCCGCTGCCCGACCTCTTGCTAATCGACGGGGGGAAGGGGCAAGTTGCACAGGCACGAGAGGTCCTCGACGAACTGGGTATCGACGGGATCGCCCTGATGGGGATCGCCAAAGGGCCGGAGCGGCGTCCCGGCGAGGAGACGCTGCTGCTCGATGACGGGGAGCGCGAACTCGAGCTGCCGGCGGACTCGCCGGCGCTCCACCTGCTCCAGCAGGTCCGCGACGAGGCGCATCGGTTCGCGGTCAGCGGCCATCGCCAGCGGCGGGGCAAGGCCAGGCGGGAGTCGGTCCTTGAGGAGATCCCGGGGCTGGGACCGAAGCGCCGCCAGAGCCTCTTGAAGCACTTCGGTGGAGTGCAGGGTATCCGTCAGGCCGGGGTTGAGGATCTGGCCCAGGTGCCCGGCATTCATCGATCGCTCGCGCAACGGATTTACGACACGTTCCACGGTTAGGACACCATCATGACGCTGACTCTGCCCACCGCGCTCACGCTGTTTCGCATCGTGCTGATCCCGGTCTTCGGTCTCTGCTTCCTCTTGCCGCCGCCGTGGACCAACCTACTGACCGTGGCCGTGTTTGCCCTGGCAGCGGTCACCGACTGGCTCGATGGATACCTGGCCCGTCGTCTCAACCAGTCTTCGGATTTCGGTGCGTTCCTGGATCCGGTGGCTGACAAGCTGATGGTTGCCGTCGCCTTGGTTGCCCTGGTGGCTGTCTATCCGGGGCTGTGGATGGCGATCCCGGCGGCGGTGATCATCGGCCGGGAGATCGCGGTATCGGCGCTGCGCGAGTGGATGGCGGAGATCGGCAAACGGGCCAGCGTAGCGGTCAATCAGATGGGTAAATGGAAAACCGCCGCGCAGATGGCAGCGATCCTCATGCTGCTCTACCGCGAGCCCATCCTCGGGGTCCCGGTTCCGGAGATCGGTTTCGTGCTGCTGTGGATGGCGGCGCTGCTGACCCTGTACTCGGCCTACGTTTACATGCGGGCGGCGCTGGAGGTTCTCGACTGAGCAGGTGCAGGCCGCGCAGGTGCCGCGATGCGCTTGGCTCGTCGGGGCCCGGCATGGTGCCCAGGGCCGGACTCGAACCGGCACGGCCAAAGCCGGACGATTTTAAGTCGTCTGCGTCTACCTGTTCCGCCACCTGGGCAAGCGGGGGGGGCGAGGCTTCGCTTCCGAACCGGCGGGGCGAAAGTCGTTGGGAAGTGGAGGCTAGGGCGGGAATCGAACCCACGTACACGGCTTTGCAGGCCGCTGCATCACCACTCTGCCACCTAGCCAGCGCCCGGAATGATATCGATACGACGCCCTCAGTACAAGGGGGCTACTCCAGGTCAAAGCCGATCAGCACGGCGATCTCGGCTTGGTCGGGCATGTCGTCGCGCTGCTCGATCAGCTGATTCCCCGGCAATGCCCGGGCGATCTCCCGGGCTCGCTCGGCGTGTCCCGGCCGATACAGGATCTTGGTGCGATCTCGTCGGGCCACGTCGTCCTCGTCCCGGGCATCGGCGATCGAGAGCTCCAGACCCTCTAGGATATCAACGACCTGCGCCGTCAACTCTGGGACGCCGGAGTGATTGAGAACCACCACACCGTCGGTGACCTGGGGCTCAGGGATCTCCGGGCGCAGCAGCCGACGCTCGATATCACCAACCCTTCGCTCGAGCCTCTCAATGGCGGTCTGATTGGCGGCGATGCGCTCGCGCAGACTGTCCAGGTCCCGGTCCGGCGGGCGATGTTGGTAGGTCCAGGTCACGAAGACGGCGCGCTCCGGTTCCGCGTTGCGCTGAACGGTATCGAATTGAGCCAGGAACTGGATCTCTGTGTTGGGGGTGTAGCGGAACCGAATACCGGGCCGAAAGGAGAGGCTCTGCTGGTCCCTGGAGCTTGAGCCCACGCCGTGGGTCCCGCGGATCCCGAAATACGGCTCCGCATCCACGTCCACGTCGAGCCCGATACCGGCCTCGGCGGTCAGCCGATTGGCCAGCCGGTAGGCGACATCGCCACTGCCGGGGTCATCACGGTGATCGTGTCGTTCCAAACCACCGCGCAGGTAGAAGGCACCAGGCACGAGCCAATCCTCGGCCCGGAAATCGGCGCTGAGCCCATAGTTGTGAGAGCCGCTGCCGATACCCTCGTCTTCGTCGGCCGGGTCGATCGTGGTGTAGCCCCGCAAGACCGCTTGCAGTGGACCGTCGTCGAGGATTTGGAAGGAGAGATCCGCGCGCAGGGAATTGCGTAGGGCGTACTGGTCCTCCTCCAGGTCGTGGCGGTACGGGACCGTGACGGATACCTCGAAGGGGCCGGGGAGGCCGGCGCGCAGCGTGGGCAGGAGGTCCATGGTCGTCCCCTGACCGGCTCCGAAATAGCTGAACCCCGCAGTGCCCCGGGCATCGATCTGCCCGGGGTCGAGGATCCGCGTATCCGGTAGGGTTGGTCCGGCTACGGCCGCCCCCATGGTGGCCAGGGTGGTAGCCCCGGCCACGATCGTGCCCTGGAGCCCTTTACAGCACCCGGCTATAGCGCTTGCCTTCATTGGCCTCGCGCTCCAGGTAGGCATCAAAGGCCATGGCTACGTGACGCAGCATCAGCCGCCCCCTCGGCAGGACCTGCAGGTGGCGTTCGTCCATCTGGATCAGGCCGTCGTCGACCAGCGGCTCCAGCCGCTCCAGGGCATCAGCGAAGTACTCGTTGAACTGGATGCCATGCCTGGCCTCGATGGCTGCATAATCGAGCCGGGAGTGACACATGACCTCGATGATCACCTCCCGTCGCAGCAGGTCATCCTGATTGAGCTCGTAGCCGCGGAAGACCGCCAGATCACCCCGGGCGATGCGCTCCTGGTACTCCTCGGGGTCGCGCAGGTTCTGGCTGTAGGTGTTGCCGATCTTGCCGATGGAGGTCGAACCCAGGGCAATCAGGTCACACTCTGCGCGGGTTGAATACCCCTGGAAGTTCCGGTGCAGGGTGCCCTGTTTCTGGGAGACCGCCAGCTCGTCATCGGGCAGGGCGAAGTGGTCCATGCCGATGAAGACGTAGCCGGCCTCGGTGAGCTTCTCAATGGTCCGACCGAAGATGGTCAGCTTGTCTTCCGGGCCGGGCAGATCCGCCTCGTCGATCTGGCGCTGAATCTTGAACAGGTGCGGCAGGTGGGCGTAATTGTAGATGGCCAGTCGCTCGGGCCGCAGTTCGATGACCTCGTCCAGGGTCCGGTCGAACGACTCCACCGTCTGCTTGGGCAGGCCGTAGATCAGATCGACGTTGGTTGAGCGGAACCCATGGCGCCGGCCTTCCTCAATGATCGAGCGGCACAGCTCGGCGCTCTGCACGCGGTTGACCGCCGCCTGGACGTCCTCGTTAAAGTCCTGGACACCCACGCTCATGCGGTTAAACCCGAGTTCGGCCAGGCGGCCGATATCCTCAAGCTGCACGTCACGTGGGTCGATCTCGATGGAGAACTCGCGGTTATCGGTATCGTCCAGGGTAAACTGCTCGCGCAGCTTGCCCACCAGGCGCCCCAGATCGTCAATCTTGAGGTAGTTCGGGGTGCCGCCCCCCAGGTGGAGCTGCTCCACACGCCGGTGATCGCCGAAGAGCCGCGCCTGCAGCTCGATCTCGCGGAAGACGTGCTCAAGGTATTCCTGGGCACGGCTGTAGTTGGCCGTCACGATCTTGTTGCACGCGCAGTAAAAGCAGACGTTGCGGCAGAACGGGACGTGGACATAGACCGACAACGGGTTGGGTTGGTCGGCCTCATTGGTGGCACGAGCCGCCGCGGCGTAAGCCTGGGCGTCGAACCCTTCATGGAATTGAGGGGCCGTCGGGTACGACGTGTAGCGAGGTCCGCTGACGTCGTAGCGGCGCAGCAACTCGCGATCGAAATCAAGACGTTGTTCCATAAGAGACCTCTACGCCCTAGTCGCTTGGGAGGCCAGCGGCGCCGCTGGTGCCGGCGCCGCCCCGTTCAGCCGTCGAAACGGCGCAGCGCCAACGTCGCATTCGTGCCGCCAAAGCCGAAGCTGTTGGACAGCACGGTG
>LKMJ01000317.1_pt1 | contig 34638 bp, 36 predicted proteins | sample 643391 | NCBI WGS metagenome assembly LKMJ01 (sample SAMN04112250, study PRJNA286221) | soda lake metagenome | biome: soda lake; feature: Kulunda Steppe; material: water; isolation source: sample PL-Br10 brine of Picturesque Lake | place: Russia: Kulunda steppe | collected 2010-07 | reverse complement strand
TATGAACAACGCGAGGCCGGGTCGTCCTTACTCCCCATCGAGAACGACGGAGTTACCGTCATGGACGTCCGCTCTGGATACGTCGACAGTCGTCCCGTCTGCGAGACTGTACGTTCCCGGATACGCCACGCGTACCGAGAACGTCCCGTCGTCATCGACAGTTACCTCCCGGGTATAGGAGTACGTCTGGTCACGTAGTTCGAACTCAGTGCTGAGTTCGAGGGTCTCACCCGGCTCCGCATCTCCTGTCACCGACGCACCCGCAACAGGTTCGAAGACGCTGATTCTGTCGCTCTCAGTGGTGTGGACGAGCTGAAACTGACCGACCGAACTGACCCAGAACTGTCGGGGGAACTCGCCGATGCGCCCTTCGTCAATGACGATGTAGTCCACGTGTTCCGGAGAGGTGCCGAACCGAGAGCTGGGCTGAAGCGCCTGTCCGTCAGGCCGGAGCTCCCAGATGTCAGGGTTGCCCAGGTGGTCGTGATAGAGGATGAGACTGTCCTGTGGGTTGGTCATCCAGCCGTGCCACTCGTCGGGATTCGGACTTTCCAAAAACGGTGCATAATCCCGCTGTGAGAAGTCGTACCTGTCCCCGTACCCCCAGGCGAAGTAGTTGTACATCCGGTTTCGGCCCCAGTGGCTCAGGACGTACCCCTCGTCTTCGCCGCTGTCCTCGGCTATCCACGCGGCAGCATCGTGCTGTTCGTCGTCGATAGCGACGGTGTTCAACATCGCGAGCGTGAGGATGATTCCGATAGCGACGATGACTAACAGCGAAAATGAGAAATACACCGCCCGGTTGACGTCCCCGAGACCGGAGCGGAGCTGGAGGTCACGGGGGCGGCGCTCGCTGAAGCAGGCGAGCGGCCGACACAGGTCGAGATTCGAGAGCGCCCAGACGATGCCGACCCCGGCGAGAATAGCAACAAACGGCGAGAGCTCGCCGCCAAACCGGACCTGGATAACGGCGATTCCGAACATAGTCCACGCGTACGACGAGACGACGAGCCACCGGGGCTCGTGTCGCTGGATACACTTCCAGGTGACCAGTCCGAGCGCCGGGAGTGCAAACAGCAACAACAGGCCGAAATGCTGAATCGGGTTGAAGGTGAGTCCGAGTTCAGGCGCGAGCAAACTCTGTGTCTCTACCGCGCTGTCCCGACCGATGAGAGAGTCCAGAAACCTGTCGGTGAGTCGCCCGAAGATGCCGGGGGCGAGGAGCCACGTCCCGACGAGCCCGACGACGCCGACGAGGCTCGACCCGGCGAGAACCCACCACGGCTCACCGTCGGCGCGGTCTATCAGCTCCCCGAACAGGGCAACGCCGACGACGCCAAAGAGCACGATAGCCGGGACGTACACCACCGCGGGCTCCTGCCAGCCGGCAGTTGTGTGAAACAGGTGCGTAACGACCGAGCCCACAGCGAGGCCGGCGACGACCGGGAGCGTCCCAAGGAGGGGCGACTCGTCGGTTCGAACCGTAGACGCCGGATACAGGACCGCATAGAGAACCAGCCCGAGCAACAGCAGGGGTGCACCGTTCCAGGTCAACATTGCGGCAGCACACGCGAGACCGAAGACCGTACCGACCGTCCACGAGCCCAGCGACCGACAGTGAGCGGTCACCCCCTGACGCTCGATATCGCGCGCTAGCCAGAGTAACGTTGCCGCCATGAGAGCCAGCCAGAGATAGTCGATTGTGTGGTGGTCTGCAAAGCCGAGGCCTGAATACAGCGCGTGCGCTGGCGTGACTGCAAACGCAAGCAGCGAGATGACAGCCACCCGTTCGTCTTCGGTCACAGCGAGCGCCATCCAGGCGATGAGAACACCGACACAGAGCGCGGCAATCACGGGAAGCCAGGCCAATGCGAATCCGCTCGTCTCGGGGCTCCCCTCGATGAGGCGGGTTATCCACCAGCCGAGAACGTACGTGAACGGCTCTCCGCTGGCCCTCCCGCCAAGAACGTCAGCGATGGCTGCGAAGTCGAACAGACCGGGTGACTCAGCAAACAGCTGGTCGACCCAGTACCGGTAATGGTACGGGTCGTTTCCGGGAAAGACGACGAACTCCTCGCGAAAGACAGTTCGAAAGTGGACGGTTCGCATGACGAACAGAAATCCGAGCGAGAGGAGCACGGCAGGCAAAAACGCGGAGGTGGGCACGATAGTTTGTCGGACCTTCGACGTGACATCGACAGTGCGAACTCGTTGTGCCAGTGAGCTGGCGACCCCACCAGCAACCCGGTCTGTCCGGGCGTCACTGGGGGCAGAGCCGGACTCAGCATCGTGATGGAGTGCAGCGTCCTCCGTGTCCTGCTGCAACCCAGCCCTGGTTGCCTCCCGGTCGACGAAACAGTACCCGTCTTCCGCCGAGCGAACGAATTCGCGGGAGACGAGTTCGCCGAACTGACCTGAGTCACAGTCGACGTCGTCGAACGTCCAGGGCTCGCTCGAATCCATCGAGACGAGTTCGTCCAGAACTGGTTGCAGATCTGGATGCTCCTCGAGTAACCGCCTCACCTGGTCGGGCACCCTCGTCATTGAAACGACAGTCCACATCCGACCGTGATAAAGCATCGGGAAGCGCTGGCGTTGCCGCGTGCGTCAGCCAGTCGTCAGACGGGAGACACGCTTTTACTCGTTGGCCACGGAGACAGGAGTATGGCCGACAGGCCGCCTGACGATATCGACGACCTGAACGATGTAGAGAAGGGCCCCGCGGACGAGGGGCGCATTCTCGCACCGGAGGAGCTCGATATCAGCGAGAGCGAACACGTCGAGGAGCTCGAAGAGGGGCGTTTCGTCGTCTCTCCGGACGGCCCACCCAACGTCGGACCGAAACAGCGTGGCACCGCCGAGTCTGGCACCCACTCCGAAAGGAACCAGCAGAACAGACCACGGGAAGATAGCTCGGAACGCTTCACCCAGCAGTCACAGCCACAACGGACACAGCAGGAGCAATCGCAGTCAGAACCCCGACAGACAACCCCACGAGGACAACACCAGTCGGACTCTCGACAGTCCCAGAGTCAGCAACCAGCGCATCCACAGCCCGCCCTCACGGAGGAACAGGTACACGAATGGCTCAGGCAGGACTTCGAAGCGAACAGCTCGAAGTACGCGTTCGACGTGACCGCGACGTTCGAAGGGACCGTAAGCCAGCGGCGTATGGCCTCGAACGACGTGGTTACCATCTTCGAGAGCCTCGTGCTCTGGTACGCCCAGCAGGTCGACAGCAGCACCCCGGTCGAGGAGATACTGGGCATTCTCCTGATGGAGTCGAACGTGCCGATTCGGTATCCGCCCAAGAGCATCCACAAGCTCGTCAAGTCCTCGAATCTCGGTCCCGAGGACTCGATCGGAGACCTGCTGGAAGCAATCGACGACGGTGTGCAACTCTGAGAAGAGACGGTCGTCAGACAGCAAGGAGATATCAACGCCGATAATCAACGGGAAGCTTTTATTTAGGTGATAGCAGTACCATGTGGTGAGAGACATGGCAGAAGTGCTCATAGCCGACGACTCTGAATTCATGCGAAACCTCCTCCGAGAGATACTCGAAGAGGACCACGACATCATCGGCGAGGTGGAAAACGGCGTCGAAGCTGTCGAGGTGTTCAAAGAGAAGGAACCGGACCTGGTAATGATGGATATCGTCATGCCCATACGCGACGGTATCGAGGCGACTGACGAAATCAAAAACGAGTATCCCAACTCGAACGTCATCATGTGCACTAGCGTCGGCCAGGAAGAGAAGATGAAAGAGGCGGTCAAGGCGGGCGCTGACGGATATATTACGAAACCGTTCCAGAAACCGAGCGTAATAGAGGCTATTCAGGACGTCGTGCCCTCGTAGCAATGAAAATCGACGTCAAGGCGCTTGACACGTTCAATCAACTCGCACACGAGGGCGCAGAGGAAGCGACGCGTTCGATGACCCAGATGACGGGTATCGAGGCGACTGTCGAGGTGACGCGTATATCGCTCGTCGAACGCGAGGATATTGGAGAGGAGCTCGGGAGAGACCACGAGTTTGTCGGGGTGCAGTTCGAGTTCGAGGGCGCGCTCGACGGTGATACTGTCCTCATTTTTGAGCGCGAACAGAGCGCCGAAATTGTCGAGGCGCTCGTCCCCGGAGAGATGGCCGACGAGTCGATGGCTCAGAGCAGCGTCGAGGAGATCGGCAACATCATGATGAGCGGATTCATCGACGGCTGGGCCGATTATCTGGGCACGTCCATCGAACACACGCCACCGACGTACATCGAGGATGACGGAACGGATATCCTCCCGGACGGGCCGGAAACGGACGAACTCGACCAGGTGTTCGTGTTCAGAAGTGAGATACAGTGGGAGGGCGAAAACGTGAGTTTCTACATCTATATGCTACCCGAGTACAACCCGCTCACGGAGCTCATGGCCCAGCACGGAGACGACGAGGCGGAGGCGATACCGGTCGAGAAGCTCGCCGCGTTCAATCAGATGACCCACGAAGGGACGCAGAAAGCCGCCGAGAACGTCGAGATGATGTCCGGGATTCAGACCGAGGCAGAGGTGTCACAGATATCCTTCGCCCCGATCGAGGATGTGCCAAAACAGTTCGGAGACGAGATGCACGTCGGCACTGCCGTCGAGTTCACTGGTGTACCGAGCGGATTCTTGCTCGTGCTCTTTGACGAGCAGTCAGCAATAACCGTGGCCGAGGGGCTGATGCCGGTCGAGATGGAGAGCAGCGAGCTGACGGACCAGCACAAGGCAGCAATCGAGGAGCTCGGCAACATTATGACGAGCGGGTTCGTCGACGGCTGGGCGAACGTCCTGCAGCGGCCGGTCGAGCACACGCCGCCCCGGCTCGTTCACGATATGGGACAGGCTATCATCGACCCGCTCGCAGCCCAGCTCGGACAGCACCAGCGCCACGCCTTCATCATCGACTCGACGATGAAAACGGAGGAGCTCGAGTTCGAGAGCGAGATTCACGCGCTCCCGAACGAGCAGGAGCTACGGGCAGCGCTGGACGACCTCGACGTCGAGCGGGCCGACCAGACGGAGGCAGACGTGGACCAGTTGTTCTAGTCATGAAAGTCTATGATGGGAGCGAGACCGGGGGGTCACAGGAATCGAAGGCGGAGCGCATCAAAGTCGGCATCGCGGAGTACGAAGTGACGACAAACGGTGCGACGCTGACGACCAGCGGCCTCGGGTCCTGTGTTGGTGTCGCCCTCTACGATGAGGAGACGGGGGTTGCCGGACTCGTTCACGTCATGCTGCCAGTTGCCGAGGAGATGGACGACGGAAAGCCAGCCAAGTTCGCAGACGCCGGGACGGAGCTTCTGATAGAAGAGCTCGAAGCGAGTGGAGCGAACAGGCGGACCATCGAGGCGAAAATCGCCGGTGGGAGCGATATGCTCGACTTTTCGGAAGGAGGGTCGGGAATCGGCGACCGTAACGTCAAACGTGTCAAAGAGAGCCTCGACGAGCACGACATCCCGCTGGTTGGCGAAGACGTGGGCGGTGATTACGGCCGTTCGGTCCGTCTCGATGCAACAACCGGAGAGTTTATCGTCAAAAGCGCGAACCGAACCGACCAGACGCTCTAGGACGGTCCAGAAGCCCCTGCGCCCCCGTCAGACGGTCGGCAGACTTCATTTCATCTTTTGATAGATTGAGGACTTATCACAGCAAATTTGTGGGAGAAATTAATGTCAGACCATAGTTTCTCTTCAAGGCATTTAATTTAATCTAATAATCTATGAAAAATGCAGTTATTATCAGCTATGATACCTAAAACAATACATTCAAGGGTGTAAGAGCGAACCTTAGACATAATGAGTAGTTTCGTGTTTGCGTCGCCACTACAGGCTGCTGTGCCGGACGGTTCGGCCCTGGTGGTTCTGCTCGTCTTGCTCTCGGGGGGGCTCGTCGGGATGAGCATTCGCAACATGTTCGAATCGATTATGTCCGAAGAGGAAGCTGACGGTGGCGGAGACGCCAGCGGTGGTGATACCCTGGGTGGCGATGATCTCGGTGGCGCTGACGACCTTGGAGGGGGTCTCATGGACGAGGACGGTAGTGACGACGACCTCGGCGGCCTCGGTGGGCTCGAAGACGACGACCTCGGCGGCCTTGGAGACGACGAGTTCGGCGATATGGGCGACGGAGGCGGGGGTGGGGGTGGAAACGTGGACGAGCTCGAACACCGTCTCGACGAACTCGAAAACGAAGTGGGCAGCCTCTCTTCGACAGTGAACACGGTCCGTAACGAGAACGAGCAGATATCCGAGAGCGTCGGCGAAGTCGAGGAGAACGTCCGGAAACTGCTCGACATCTACGAGATGGTCACTCGCGGCGTCAACCCGTTCGCGGACGATATTGATGCTGGAATGGGTGGCGGGATGGGTGACGGCTCGTTTGGCCTCTTCGCCGACGAGGAAGACGAAGAGGACGATGTCGACGACGGTATCGCCGAAGCTGACGCGGAGGGCTTTTTCGACGAGGACCTCATCGAGGAGGACGACGGGATGGACGTGAGCGCGGACCCGGGCGATGTCCTCGATAGCGAAGTCCCGGACGAGACAGGCGGTGACGCGTTTCAGGAGAGTTTCGACGAGGACTTCGGCGATGATGAGTTCGATATGAGTGATGCGGGAGGTCAGGGAGAGTTCGACGATTCGGCTGCAGAGTTCGAGGAGGACCAGGCCGAAGAGTTCAGTGACAGTGGCGAGGACGACAGCGGGGGCGGCTCGTCCTTCGAGGACCTGAAAGCGGAGTACGAGTCCGGCGAGGCGGACTGGGCTGACGGCGAAGATGGTGACGAGATGGGCGAGGAAATCGCGGATGATGCACTCGAGACGGACGAAGCCGACGAGTTCGCCGACGACGAACTGTTCGATGAAGTCATCGACGAAGACGACGAGCTGTTTGATGAAGACGACGGCGACGAGGCCTCTGCCGAATTGGCCGTCGAGGAGACAACGGACCCGACACCAGAGCCCGAGTCTGAGCAAGCCGACGAAACTACGGCCGAGTCAGCAGCGGAACCTGCGAGCGGGTCGACAGCGGAGACGACCGCCACGTCGGTCGAAGAGAGCGATTCCGAAGCTGGAGCAGACAGCACCACGGAGACGGGCAGCACTGGCGACGGAAAGCCGTACCTGACGACGCTGCCGGAAGGGTTCGCGGCGGAACTTGTCGTCGTGGAATGGCTGGAGTTCCTCGTCGAGGAGGCAGGCGTTCGCGGCACTGCGAACGCAATCGACTACTACGAGAGTATCGACTGGATAGACGAGGCGGTCGCCGACGAGCTACAGGCGTATCTCAGGGGCTTCGATGGCGCGGGTGAGGGTTCACTGACAATCGACCACCACACGCAGAGTCTGGAATATATCGGCCAGCTGAACGGTAACGGCGTGGCCGCCGCCTACGGGCTCCAGCAAGGAGGTGGTTCCAGTGGGCTTCAGCGTTAGTGGCGCCGCAGCGGTTATCTTTCTCAGCATGTTCATCGCGTTTGGAATGCTGTACACGGCGGCCGACAACTCCTTTCACGAGATTGTTAGCGCCCAGGACGAGCGGACCGACGGCACGCTGGAGGTCAAAAACACGGCAATCGAGCTGTCGTCTGCAACGTACGAGGAGAATGACATCGCCGAGGGTGGCCAGCTGGTACTGACCGCGAACAACACTGGTGCAACAGGACTCTCACTGCAATCGATGAGCCTGCTCATCGACAACACCCTCCAAGAGGAGTGGGAAGAAGACGCTGCCATCGACGGGGTCGAGAACCAGGAGACGGACCTCTGGCTGCCGGGAGAGACGCTGACGATTACCCTAAGTTTCGACGAGCCGCCAGAACGAGTGACGCTGGCGACCGGTTCGGGCGTATCGGTGACAGCCGAGGTGACAGCATGAACGGAGGTGACGACGATGGGTGTTAGCACGAGTGGGAGTCTACTCGTCATCTTCTTCGGCGCGTTCATCGCGCTCGGAACGGTGTACACAGTCACCGCGAACACCACCGGCGAGCTATCCGACGCGTACGCAGAGGAGCTGTCGACGCAGACGGCGATTACTGACACGGCTCTCTCGGTCGAGGCCGTCTACCACGAGACCGAAGGAAACCTCACGGTTCGTGCGGATAACGACGGCTCGACCGAGCTCGAGGTGAGCAACACCGATCTGCTGGTCGACGGGGAGTTCCGACCGCTCTCGGCGTTCGGTATCGTACCCGTCGACGGCCGGGAGACAGAACTCTGGAAACCCGCCGAGCAGCTGCGTATCGAGAACGAGTCTGCCGAGCCCGAGCGAGTGAAAGTCGTCACCGAGACCGGCGTCTCCCGGACAGCTTCAGTCGACGTCTCGGGCCTCGACAACGGCAGTTCGGAGACGCTCGATAGAACGGATAACGACATCGAGTCGACGATTGCGTTCGACCTCGAAACCAGCTACAGCGACACCGTGGAGCTGGTACGCGTGAGCATCGACGAGGTTGAAGAGGCAGACGAGGAGCCCGACCGCCTTCACTACGCTGACGATGAGAGTCTCTCGGAACTGAGTATCACGCTCGAACCCGACCACAGTGAGGAGGAAGTGACCAGGACCGGGCGCTTCGATATCGGAGAGACGGTAACACACGACCCGGTCGAACTCGATTCGGGGGGAGAGGCACGCTACCGCGTCGGTGAGTTCCGTGACGGCGACGGCGAGCCAGTAAACATGCTCGATACGACGGTGACGGTTACAATCACGTTCGAGGACTCACACGGCGTCGAGCGGACCTTCACGTTCACGGAGGAGGGGTTCTAACGATGGCGAGCGTCTCCGTCTCACATCTCATCTTGTTCATCGCCAGCATGGTCATCGCGGTCAGCGTTGCGGGCGTGTTCACGACCAGCGTCGACGACCTCGCACAGGCCATCGACGACCAGGGGTTACAGGTCAGCGATAACGTCCGGACCAGCATCGACATCATCAGCGACAGCGGCAGCGACAACATCTACGACGACAGCGATGAAACCGTTACACTGTACGTCAAAAATACCGGGTCACAGAGCCTCGACCCGGTCGAGCGGCAGATAGATGTCCTCGTCAACGGCGAGTTTGTGAGCAGCGAAGACATCGATATCGAGGTTCTCAGTGATGGGAATGAAGACACGTGGGACCGGAACGAGGTCATCGAGAGAGTCATCCAGCAGCAGCTCGACCCCGGTGACCATCGCGTGCTCGTCATCGTCAACGGGGACGAGGAGACCATTCAGTTCAGAGTGGAGGGAGAGTCATGAGCATCGCACGGAACGAGCTGTACTCGATAGGTCTGAAAGAACGGGACCGCCTCGATAAGGAGCTCGGAGGAGGGTTCCCGCCCGGGAGCATCGTCCTCATCGAGGGCGATTACGGGGCGGGCAAGTCCGCCATGAGCCAGCGGTTTTCCTACGGGCTCTGTGAGGAGGGTCACTCCGTTACGCTGCTCTCGACGGAGCTGACAGTGGGGAGCTTCCTCGAGCAGATGCACTCGCTCGAGTACGGCATGGTGAACCACATTCTTGACGAGAACATCCTGTTTCTCCACGCCGACATCGGCGAGTCCAAGAGCTCCTTTACCGACCCCGACGGGGACGACGAGCGGATGGACCTCCTCAAGCGGCTGATGGAGGCCGAAGTGATGTGGGAGTCGGACGTGGTCATCATCGACACGTTCGATGCAATCCTCAGGAACGACCCCACGTTCGAGGCGCTCGTCCGGCAGAACGAAGAACGCCAGGCAGCGCTCGAAATCATCTCGTTTTTCCGGGATGTCATCTCCGATGGGAAAGTCATCGTCCTGACTGTCGACCCGACGACGCTCGACGAGGAGGCGCTCGGACCGTTCCGATCCATCGCTGACGTGTTTCTCGAGCTGGAGATGGTCGAGGTCGGCAACGACGTCCGCCGGCAGATTAGTGTGCTTCGGTTTGCTGGCATGGGTGAACAGGTCGGAGACACCATCGGCTACTCTGTTCGCTCCGGAACAGGCATCGTCATCGAAAGTCGCAGCGTCGCATAATCCAAAACCATGACAGACCACGGTCGACCAAACCCATCGGACGAACTCAGACAACACGCAGCTCGCAGACCACACCTGCGTGAGCACCTCCAGAAGTTCAAACAGATTACCGGCGAGTTCCCGATGTTCATCGACGAAGCCGACGACGAGTACGAGAGTAACCGCCCGAACGTCATCTACCCGGTCGGCGGGCCGATTTACGCCCACGTCTACGGCGATGTCGGACAGGACACGAAGTACTACGCCATCGAGCCGGACCTCTCGCAGGACGAACGGGGGCTGTTCAACCAGGTTCGGGACCGTCTGCTCGAACGGAGCGTCACCAAACCAGCGCCACAGGACGAGGCCGAATACGACGACCGCATCGAGGAGCTGCTGGAGGAGACGACGAAGATCAAGAGTGCGGACGAGGCCGGAGGCGTGCTCTCGCGGCTGTCGAGTCTGACTGAGGTCGGGAAGGTCGAGGTAACAGAACAGACCTACGAGAACATCCGCTACCGGTTGAATAGGGATATCGTCGGCCTCGGGCCGCTCGAACCAGTGATGCGCGACCCTGCAAACGAGGATATTCACGTCATCGGCCCGACGGAGTGTCACGTCGACCACGGGGTGTACAGCATGCTCGAAACCACTGTCGAGTGGGACAGCCCCGAGCATTTCGACCAGTGGCTCAAGAACATGGGGGAACGGATGGGCGACCCCGTCAGCGACTCGGACCCTATCGTCGACTCGACGCTGCCCGACGGGTCGCGCCTGAACCTCATCTACTCCGACGACGTGAGCCTCAAGGGCCCCTCGCTGACCATCCGTCAGGGCGACGAGATTCCGCTCTCTGTGTTCCAGATCACCGCCTGGCAGACGCTCAGTCCAGAGCTGGCCGCGTATCTCTGGCTCTGTCTGGAGAACGAACAGACCGTGTTCGTCGTCGGAGAGACGGCGTCAGGGAAGACGACGACGCTGAACTCCATCATGTCGTTCATCCCGCGGGACTCGAAGATATACACCGCCGAGGACACCGCCGAAGTGCTTCCCCCACACAACACCTGGCAGCAACTGTTGACCCGCGAAGGCGACGACGAGGACACCTCAATCGACATGTTCGACCTGGTGGCTGCCGCGCTACGCTCCCGACCGGACTACATCATCGTGGGTGAGGTTCGTGGTGAGGAGGGTCGGATGGCGTTCCAGGCGGCACAGACAGGTCACCCGGTGATGCTAACGTTCCACGCCAGCGACATCGTCTCGATGATTCAACGGTTCACCGGCGACCCAATCAACATTCCCGAGACGTTCATGGACAACGCCGACGTGGCGCTGTTCCAGAACCGCGTCAAGCAGGGCGACGACGTGCTCCGCCGGGTCACCAGCGTCCAGGAAATCGAGGGGTACTCCAAGGAGATGGACGGCGTCGTCACCCGGCAGGCGTTCTACTGGGACCCCGTCGAGGACGAAATCGTCTTCCAGGGCCGGAACAACTCCTACGTGCTCGAAGAGCAGATTGCGACGCTTCTGGGGTACGAGGACACGCGCGACATCTACGACGACCTCGACTTTCGTGCGAAGATTATCGAGCGCGCCATCCAGGAGGGTATCACAGGCTACCACGAGGTCAACGAGGTTATCACTGACTTCCAGCGCGACGGCATCGAAGGACTCCCCTTCGACATCGTGCGCAGAGACTGATGTCCACCGACAGCTCGAACGCAACACTCGACCTGACGATATCAGAGAACGTCCAGTCGTTGCTGAGATCCTATCGGCAGATGCAGATGCCGATGGGGCAGTACGTCTCGTTCATCCTGATTCCGTCGGTCGGCTTCTTCGTCGTGACGCTCGTGCTCGCGTTCGTGTTACCCATGCCCCTCTCCGTACGAGTTCCGATACCGCTACTCGGTGGGCTTGCGCTCGTCTCGGCGGTGTTCTATCCCAAAATTCTGCTGAGCCAGCGCAAGCGCCAGCTCAACAACCGGTTTCACCTCCTTGTGACACACATGACCATCCTCTCGACGACGAAAATCGACCGGATGGAAGTGTTCCGAACGCTGGCTAAGGAGGAGGAGTACGGCGAGCTGGCAAACGAGCTGGCCAGAATCGTCGAGCTCGTCGACACGTGGAACCAGAGTCTGGACGACGCCCTGCGGCGTCGCTCGAAGGAGGTACCAAGCCAAACGCTCGCGGACTTCTTCGAACGGTTGGCCTACACGATGGGCGCGGGACAGTCGTTGCGAGAGTATCTGCTCACCGAGCAAGACCAGATTATCGAGAACTACGCGACGGTGTACGAGTCCTCGCTGGACAACCTCGAAGTGATGAAAGACCTCTACCTGTCGATGGTACTGTCGATGACGTTCGCGCTCGTGTTCGCGGTCGTCCTACCGGTGTTGACCGGGACCGAACCGACGCTGACGGTCAGCGCTGTCATCGTGATGTACATTTTCGTCCAGTCGGGGTTCTATCTCGCCATGCGGTCGCTCTCGCCGTACGACCCGGTGTGGTATCACCCCGACGAGAAGTCCTCTGCCGTCGAATCCTCGATACGGTGGAGCTTCTACGTCGGCGTCGGGCTGACGGGACTGCTGCTGGCCATCTCGATTGGCGGTATTCTCGGCGTCCTGCCGTTCGGGTTGGCTGACCTGATTCCCGGCGCCGGGAACCCGCTTCCGTTGCCGTTCTATGCGGTGATTCCGATTACGCCGTTGATTATTCCCGGACTCGTCCTCAACCGGGCCGAGAAACGGGTGAAGGGCCGCGACAAGGAGTTTCCCAGCTTTATCCGAGCGCTCGGAACGACCGAGTCGGTCAAGCAGTCCACGAGTTCGGACGTACTCAGCACGCTCCGGACCAAAGAGTTCGGGCCGCTGACTCCGAACATCGACGACCTCTACAAGCGCCTCAACATGCGTATCGAGCCGGTCGAAGCGTGGCGCTATTTCACTGCGGACTGTCGCTCCTATCTCATCCAGACGTTCAGCGAAATGTACCTGATGGGCCGCGAGATGGGTGGAAGCCCACAGCTTCTCGGGGAGCTCATCTCCGAGAACATGAACAAGGTTCTCCAGCTCCGGGAGCAGCGAAACCAGGCGACGACGACCCTCATCGGCCTGCTGTACGGAATTACGGCTGCTGCGACCTTCGCATTCTTCATCGGACTCGAGGTCGTCCACGTCCTCTCGGACCTGGACCTGGACCTCGAACCCGGTGCTGGCGTCGATGTCGGCCAGATTATCCGCCCCGACGTGTACAACATCCCGCTCATCGAGTTCCTGCTCGTCGTCATCATCATGTTCTCGGCGCTGCTGTCGGCGCTGATGATTCGGACAGTCGACGGCGGGCACAAAATCAACACCTACCTGCATTTCGTCCTGCTGGCGTGGCTATCCGCGCTGATTGCCATCTTCACCCGATGGCTTATCAACACGTTCCTCGCCGTCGGCTGACCGGAGTACACCCCCAGCGGTACCTTCTTGAGTACGGGAAAAGAATAGTTGAGTGTCAATGACACACAGTGTAATCGTCGGGGGCGGCCCCGCCGGGCTGAGCGCGGCACTATTCCTTCAGAAAAACGGCGTCGACGCGACAGTGTTCGACACCGACGGGACGTGGATGCACAAGGCCCACCTCTTCAATTATCCGGGCATCGGCTCAATCGACGGGTCGGCGTACATGGAGGTTCTTCGGTCACAGTGCGAGAGCTTCGGCGTCGACCGGAAACAGGGGATGGAAGTGACAAGCGTCACCGATGATGGCGACGAGTTCACCGTCTCGACGGAGGACGGCGAACACGGCGCGGACTACCTCGTCCTCGCCACGGGTGCGAACCGCGACCTTGCGGAGGAACTCGGCTGTGCGTTCGACGGCGACGTGGTCGATGTGGACGTGTCGATGGAGACCAGCGTCGAGGACGCCTACGCAACTGGTGCGATGGTTCGGAGCGAGGAGTGGCAGGCGGTCATCTCGGCGGGCGACGGTGCTGCGGCGGCGCTGAACATCCTCAGCAAGGAGAAGGGCGAACACTTCCACGACTTCGACGTGCCCGGCGACGCCGAGGCAGTGTTCGGCGGGATGAGCGAGGAGTAACGACGGTACAGGGACAGCACTCGACGTTTAGATGTCACGTGTACCAAGATACTGAGTTTGTTTTCCAAACATCTGGCACAGTTTCTCTTGTGAATAGTAAGGGAAACCGGATTAAACGAGAAGGGCCAATGTACAGATATGACACAGACACTCATCGTCGAAGGAATGAGTTGCGGCGGATGTGAAGCGACGGTCGAAGACGCGCTGACGGCTGTTTCCGGTGTGAGTAGCGTCGAGGTCGACCACACGACCGACTCAGCCGTGGTCGAGGGAACCGCAGAGCTTGACGAGGTCGTCACGGCAGTCGAGGATTCCGGATACGACGTGACAGCTTCGAAGGCCTGACCGAGAGACACCCCTGATGACAGAGACTAATTCGCTACTCCGGGCCGTGTTGCTCGTCGTGTTAGCAGTGCTGTTCATCCCGTTCCTGATGATGTTGCTAATGCTGCCGGTGATGGGAGTGTTCGGCTGGACGCACATGGGAAACGGCGGGATGTGGGGTCCGCTGGGATGGTTCACGTGGCTGTTGATGATTCTCCTCCCGCTTCTGGTTCTCGCTGGAGTGGGTTACGTAGCATATCGGCTGGTAGTCGACGGTACCGCTCCAGAAACCGACACCGCGATGGAGGAGCTCCGGCGGGCGTACGCTCGCGGCGAACTCTCCGACGAGGAGTTCGAAACACGGCAGGAGCGACTGCAAAAGCGAGACTGAGAGATGCCAGACCACGACCCGTCGGCTGAGGCGGTCGGACACGAACACGTGGAGAGGCCGACCGACCGCGACTGTCCCTGTTGTCGCGTTTGCGGACTCACCGAATCCGCCGATAGTGACGTCGAACAGCGCCAGGAGCAACACGCAGAGCACGACGGACGACCCGACGGGCACGAGGGGAGCCACCACACCGAATCAGACGAACACCGTCACGAGGCACACGTCGACCACTCCGGACACGAGGAGATGTTCAAGCGGCGATTTCTCGTCTGCTTCGCACTCTCGCTGCCGGTGCTGTACTACAGCCCGATGCTTCAGGACTGGTTCGGCTACAGCGCGATAACGTTTCCCGGGAGCGAGTTCGTCGGACCGGCGCTGGGCACGGTCGTCTTCCTCTACGGTGGCGTTCCGTTTCTCCGAATGGGGGCGGTCGAGGCACGAAACCGCGAACCGGGGATGATGCTGCTCATCTCGTTGGCTATCACCGTAGCGTTCGTCTACAGCGTCGCAGCGGTCGTCCTGGACATTGGCGAGCCGTTTTTCTGGGAGCTGGTCACCCTCGTCGTTATCTTCCTGCTCGGCCACTGGATTGAGATGCGAAGCGTCCGGCGTGCGTCGGGAGCACTCGACGAGCTCGCCGAGTTGCTGCCTGACACCGCCGAGCGCCTGCGTGAAGATGGCGAGACCGAAGAGGTCCCTGTCTCGGAGGTCACGTCGGGGGACCGCGTGCTGGTCCGGCCCGGTGCGAACGTTCCCGCAGACGGTACTGTCGAAGACGGAGAGTCGAACGTCAACGAGGCGATGATTACGGGCGAGTCGAAACCGGTCAAGAAAGCGCCCGGCGACGAGGTCATCGGCGGGACGACAAACCGCGACGGTAGCCTCCGCGTGCGCGTCACCGCGACAGGCGACGAGACGACGCTGTCGGGTATCGTGCGACTCGTCGAAGAAGCGCAACAGAGCCGTTCCCGAACGCAGGTGCTCGCCGACAGGGCCGCAGGTTGGCTGTTCTACGCCGCAATTGCGGTCGCGGCTGTCACCGCCGTGTTGTGGACCGCGGCCATCGGCTTCGGGCTGCCGGTCGTCGAGCGGGTGGTGACAGTGCTGGTAATCGCCTGCCCGCACGCGCTGGGGCTGGCCGTCCCGCTCGTGGTCGCAATCAACACCACGATGGCCGCACAGAACGGGATGCTCATCCGCGACCGCATCGCGATGGAGGAAGCCCGCAACCTCGATACGATAGTCTTCGACAAGACGGGGACACTCACGAAAGGCGAACAGGGTGTCGTCGACGTCGCGGCGGTCGAGGGGTGGGACGAAGACGAACTGCTGGCGGTGATGGCCGCCGCGGAAGGTGATTCGGAGCATATGATTGCGGAAGCTATCCGCGAGACGGCACGCGAGCGCAACCTGACAGTTCCCGACACGGGCGAGTTCGAGGCGCTCGAAGGCCGGGGCGTCAGGGCGACAATCAAACGAACGCAGGCGGTATCCGGTGCGGACGACGGTGAGACGGTGTACGTGGGCGGGCCGAACCTCCTGCGTTACCTCGACGTCGAGCCCGCAGAGTCGCTCAGAGCGTTCGCTGCCGAGACCGGCGAGCGCGGGCAGGGCGTCGTCTACCTCCTCCGGGATGGCGAAGCCGTCGGCGCGGTGGCGCTGGCGGACGTGGTCCGGCCGGAGAGCCACGAGGCAATCGACGCACTGCACGGGATGGACGTCGAAGTCGCCATGCTGACCGGCGATTCCGAAGACGTCGCCCGTGCGGTCGCTGACGAGCTAAACATCGACACGTACTTCGCCGAAGTGCTACCCGAAGACAAGGACGAGAAAATCGTCGAACTCCAGCGACAGAGCAACCTCGTCGCGATGGTCGGCGACGGAGTCAACGACGCGCCGGCACTGACCCGCTCTGACGTGGGCATCGCTATCGGGTCGGGAACCGACGTGGCAGTCGAGTCAGCGGACGTTGTTCTCGTCGAGAACGACCCGCGGGACGTGGCCCACCTCGTTCGTCTGAGTCGGAAGAGCTACCGGAAGATGCAGGAGAACCTCGTGTGGGCAGCCGGATACAACGTGTTCGCCCTGCCGCTAGCGGCAGGCGTTCTCGCACCGATTGGAATCCTCCTCTCGCCAGCGGTCGGGGCGGTGCTTATGTCTGCGAGCACCGTCATCGTGGCAATCAACGCACAGCTGTTGCGGCGGGCCGATATCGAAGCCTGACCGAACAAACTCGCGACCGACAGCACGTTTCAGCAGTCTTATTCCGCCGGACCGTCGAGGGAGTTCCATGAGCCAACAGCGAGAGGCGTTCCTGGCCGGCGAGCGCCCAGACGACGTCCACATCTACATCGACGAGAGCGCGGTCTCGAATCTGGACGCGCTCGAAGCCCACGGCGAGCGCGTCGACGGCGGTATCGCGCTCGTGATGGACGGCGAGCAGGCCCGCGCGGTGTTCCAGGGAGCGACGGGTATCGACCCCATGGCGCTCGCACAGGAAGCGATGGGAACCGACGGCGAGGTCGACCCCGACTGCACGGACGGGGCTTGTCCCGCTGGCGACGGCGAGGAGCATTTCCCGAAGTTCATCTTCGCATTTGCGGAGGAACAGAACGAGGAGGTCGGCGGTCTCTACGCGGAAGGCGACGTGATTCACGCCTACGTCGCCTGTGACTGTGGCGAGCGCTACTCCGACAAGTGGGTCGCCGGGGAGCGATAGCTCACTGCTCGCTCTCGATATCGTCCGCCAGCCGCCGGAACGCGCCGACGATAGCCTGTTTTGCGACCGCGCCGTGTGTCGTCCAGTGGTGGGCGTAATCGAGCATGTCGTCGTAGATATCGGGCTTGCAGCCCGCGGCCTTCGGGTGGCCGCCGCCGTTGACCTGTGCGGCGACCTCGTGACAGCGTTCGAAGCTCTCCGTGCCACGAATCGAGGCCGAGCCGGCGGGTTTGACGATAACCGCGGCGTCGGCACCCTGCTCGCGAAGCGTCTCCGCGACTTCGTTCTGTGAACACCGGCCGTAGGTGACGCCGACGGTCCACGGGCCGACCTCGCGCAGCTCGGCGCGCTCGACGGCCTTCTCGATGAGCGCCTCCTTCTCGATTCGCTGTTCTGCCAGGAACTCCTCGACCTCCGGCGGCAGGTCCGCGCCGTGTTCGAGCACCGTCTCGACGTACTCCTCGGGCTCGACCCAGTAGGCGAAATCGGCGAGGTCGTCAGAGCGGTCGTCCTCGCGTATCCAGAGGTCGTGGTCGCGGGTGACTGCCGCGAGTTCGGCGAAGCGGTCGTCGAACTCGTGGTCGAGCTGTTCGAGCGCCACGTCGGCGGTACAGACCTCGCCCGATTCGCCCACAGTGAGGTCAACGCCAGCCTCCTCGACCTGCGCGGCGAGCTCGTCGTCCCACTGGTGGTGGTCGTACCACGAGACCGAATCGACCCGCGAGACCGCAGTCGAAAGGGCTTCGATGTCGCGCTCGCTGTCGGGACAGAGGTCACAGACGTAGACGGTAGCGTTCTCGTGTGCAAACTCGGCCACCCAGGCAAGCGCTTCCTCGAGTTCGTGGGGACCTGCGGGCAGTAGCGCCCCCTCGCCGTGGACGACCCGGACCAGCGCGGTACAGGCGAGACCGTCCGCGTCGGGGTCGGCGACCACGACCACTTCGCTGTCGCCGAGTGTCTCGCGGGCTTCGCGCTCTTCTTCCTCGGCTTCGAGCGAGTCGAGATGGAAAAACCCCTTGCCAGGAAGGACGGATTTGCGACCGATAGACAGTCGGTCGTCGTCGATGAGCCAGTCTTGCATAACAGGACACTCACGGCCAAGTGCAAAGAACTCCTCGTTTCTCCACCGCGAGGGGCGCTACTCCTCCGCGACAGCCTCCAGCTGGCGGACCGTCAGAACAGGGATTGGCGACCGCCGCACGACCGCTTCGGCGACGCTGCCGAGTACGTAGGCGTGTTCGCCATGTCGGCCACGGGTCCCCATGGCGATGACGTCGGCGTCGACGTCCTCGGCGTACTCGATAATCTCGGTCGCCGGGTTCCCCTCCTCGACGGCAGTCACGACGTCTGACGCGCCGAGGTCGGACGCCTCCTCGATGACGGTTTCGAGCGCGTCCTCGCCGGCAGATTCGATGGCGTCTTCGAGCTGGTCACGAACCTGCTCTGGGGATGCTGCTATCTCGTTGGTGTCGACGACGTACACCGCGTGTACCGTGGCGTCGAACCGGGTCGCGACATCGAGCGCGGTTCGAATCCCGCGCCTGGCGCTCTCGGACCCGTCGGTGGCAATGACTACCGTCTCGAACATACCACCTGGTAACCCGCCGGCAGTAAAAAACCGGCCGGTTCGCGCCCCGGATAACCGGCGGGTTTTTTGCAGTCCCACCCCGAGGGTCGGACAATGGCGCTCGATATCGACCTCGTTCTGGTGGCAGTCGACGGCAGCGACGAGTCACAGGAGGCCGCCGAGGCGGCAACCGCGCTCGTCGACCGGTACGGCGCTGACCTGCATTTGCTTCATTTCATCGACAACAGAGTGATGCGCGACATCCAGTCGGGCGACCTTTCGGCGGATACGGTCGCCAAGGAACAGCAGTCGCTCACCGGGCTCGTCCGGGAACAGCTCCCGGGAGACGCCAAGTTCACTATCTCGACTGCCGCCGGCTTCTCCTCGACGAAGCTCGCCCAGACCCCCGGGACGGTCATCCTGGATGTGGCAGAAGAACTGGGCACAGATTTCGTCGTCGTCCCCCGAGAAACGCCCACTGGCGACCCCGACGAAGTCGTCGGCAAGGCTGCACTCTACGTCATCGAGTACGCTAGCCAGCCCGTTCTCTCGGTCTGACTGTCCGTTCACCTACTCCAGTGACGCGAGCCTGAGCGACATCTCCAGTTCGAAGCTGTCGTCGCCGGTCCGCTCGAACCCGATGTTCTTGTACAGCGCGATGGCCGGGCGGTTCCAGCGTTCGACGGTCAACCAGATGTGTTCGATTCCCTCCTGTTGTGCCAGCCCGAGCGCCGTCTCGACGAGGTCGGTGCCGATGTGTGCGCCCTGGTACTCCTGGAGAACGAAGATAGCGAGTTCGTAGGCATCGCCCTTGTCGGGAACGAGCATGACGTGACCGACCGGGACGCCCTCGTGAGTGGCGACGACGTTGAGCGTCGCCTCGCCCATCACGACATCGAGCCACTCGCGGATGCGCCGCACGTCGCCGGGCGGAATCCCCTGTGCCCGGTCCTCTGGGTCGAAAGCCAGATACATCTCTGTGAGCGCGTCGGCGTCCTCCTGAGAAGCCTGTCGAATCCCTATCTCTCGGCCCTCCCTGTCGGTGACCGTCCGCGGCGGGGTGGGGAAGCCATCGACCGATTCGTCGGGAAACTGTGCCGTCATCGTACCAGAGTCACCGTCGTGTGTGCGTTCAGGAGGACGAACTCGACGACGTTGCCGAGCTGTATCTTGCCGAGGGGACTCGTCTGTCCACCCGAGATGACGATACGGTCGTACCCGTCAGTTTCCGCGAGTTCGACGAGGCGGGGACCGGGGTCGGAGGCTATCGTCTCGACGCTCGCCTCGAATCCGAGCGTGTCAAGGCGGTCACGAACCGCGGCCTCAGTGTCCGCGAGGTCATCCCCGGGACTGTAGACAGCGACCGTCACCTCGTCACCAGCCTCCCGTGCACGGGAGACGACCTCTTCGAGGCCAGCCATCGCACTCCCACTTCCGTCGACGCCGACGATGAGTCGCATATGTCGCTGGATGGTCGGCGAGTACTAAAACGCAGCGGCCGGCACCGCTGGCAGACTCAGTACGGTCCAGTACCGCCTTCGGCGAGGGACACGGGCCGAGTCGTCCAGACAGCCTGCTCCCGGTCGAGATACGCCACGACGAACACGTGCGGAAGCGTCAGCGCAGCAATGAGGACGAGATACAGCCCGACCCACTCGGATAGCGCTCCCGGGGCGACCGGAACGAACCAGTACATAACGGCGAGAAAAAGCAAGGATGCGGCTGTCAGCGGTGCGGCGTCGCGACCGAACTGGAGAAGTGAGGTTCCGTACTGACCTGCCCTGAGCCTGCGACGCGCGCTGGGGTTGAGAGCGAGTAGCCGGCCGATGTGGCGAAGCGCATGCCAGCAGGTGAAAAACAGACCGACAGCAAGAATCGGTGGGACGAACGCGAAAAACAAGACGAGAAGCAGCGTCTCTCCGGCGTCGACGAACCACTCCCGTCTGCTCGTGCTCCGGAGCCAACCGAGCAGAAGCGAGCTACCGAGTAATCCAGCGACGAGCGCTGCGACTGCGAGTCGCCCTGTGTCGGTGAAGACGACCTCGGCTGGTCCCAGTGAGGTCGCGAACAGACCGAGGATGGTCTCGACCACGAACTGGTACTGCTGGGGGAAGAACACCAGCGGAACGAGCATCGGGAGCGTTCCACGGGCAACTGCGGCCAGCAGCCGCTGTCCGGTTCCAGTGAGGTGGCCAAGGCCCAGGACGGCAGTCAGCGCGTGTATCTCGCCCTGTCCCCAGTGGAGCCACGTGATGAGAATAAACAGCACGAACGACGCGACGGGGGCGAGAAACCAGCTCACCCCGTAGAGACCGCCGAAGACGGCGTACAACATGCCGACTGCGAGAAGCGAACGGGCCGTGGCCGGGACGCCACGGACCTGTGTCGGGGCGAGGTGGTCGAGCGCGCCGTGTGGCAGGCCGAAGAGGACGACACTCGCCACGAGCGGGACGAACTGATACTCGACTGGCAGCGAGAGACCGACTGCAAACAGCAGCGTCACAGTGCCGACGACGATCCAGCCAGGGAGGACCGTCAGACGGACGAGCCGCGTTCTGAGAAGCTGGTCGCTTTCGGACATCACTCGCCGGAGTCCTTCGCTGGAGTGCGACCGAGATATCGCTGGTACTCACTGAACGCACGCGTCTTCAGCGCGGTCGGCCACTGGTCGAGAAGCCAGATGTAGAGGACGTATCCCTGCACGAGAAACACGTTGGTGATGAAAAAGAAAAAGGCTTCCTCGAACGGGAAGCCGAACGGGGCAACGCCGATAGTGTACGTCTCGGATATCGTCCACAGGCCGAGCGATATCGCAGTCCAGTCCGCAACCCAGAGATACAGCGTCGGGACGGCGATACCGATAGCGACGGTTCGGCGAGCGCGCCAGAGATGTGTCCACCCGAACCCCCACTGGATGGCGAGAACCGGGCCTGCCCAGGCGACCGTCGAGCCGAAATACAGCCACGAATCGCCGAGTGAAATCAACACGATACCGGCGAGGCCGACACCGAGACCGGCGACGACGCCGACGACGCGCTCACGCAATCCAAGTAACAGCTCGCTGTCTGTCGGAATCCGAAGCTGGGCGAGAAACAGGAGGGTAATCAGCGGCTGGAGAACGAAAAAGAGATACTCGCCGACCGGCGCCAGCCAGAGCCGTCGCCAGACGACGTCCTCGCCGTACCACCAGACACCCCAGTGGATGAGATAGTTGTCCCACGGAGTGGTGTACACCACCGCGAGGACGACGAGAACTCCCAGACCTGCGAGCGGCCCTCGACCGAAAAGTGGCGACCCGCGCCACCACGAGAGAGCCAGAAGCAGCGCTATCACCGGGAGGATGAAGATGAGATGGAACTCGAGATACGTCGATGGTGGAATCATTGCTGGGTGCTGTCGTCTGTTTGGTGGTATGCTAGTGTAGGCGCTGATCGTACGAAGAACCCACGGATGCAGGTCGACACAGCACACAGGGAAGTCATTGCTCAGACCGAGTACCGGCGGACAGATGAGCAACATACCAAACTAGTCAGCCCAGCGGGTGTCCCCGGCCACCTGGCCGGAAGCGGTCGCTGGCGGCTCCGTGACCCACCAGCTCTCGCTGGCCCGGTAAAAAGGGCCGACATAGTACGGGTATCGGTGATGAACGGAGAGCGCTTACGTTACACGTATGGCACAGACAGTACAGTTCGGCCGGCAACGGACAGTGTCGCTGGACCGGCTCGCCGTCGATGCGTCACGCGGCGCCCTCCTCGCGTTGATACTGGGGTTCGCTGGCGCGGCTCTGCTTGGATACGTCCCCTCGCTCGAGACCCAGATGCTGATATATCTCGTGGGGATGATAGCGTTGAACCTGCCACACGGTGGCTACGAACACTTCACGAATCTCCGGCGCCGCGGGCTCCCGTTCGGGGCCCGCTACGTCGCGCTCTATCTGCTGTTCGTCGCGGCGTTTATCGGACTGTTCCTCGTCGCTCCGGTCCTCGCGCTGGGGCTCGCACTCGCCACGGCCGTTCTCAAAGGGGGATACAGTGACATCAACCAGATGGACGCCTACGGCAACGCGACACATCTGCAATCGAAACCGCAGCGACACCTCGCCGCGCTCGTCCGTGGCGGGACCGTCATGGTCGTGCCGTTCGTGTTCTGGACTGGGACGTTCGTCGCCTTTTCGACCTACATGGCGGCAATCTTCGAGCCGGGTATCCAGTTGCCCGCCGTGGCGTACCTGGACCAGGTGACGGCGGTCGTGGGAGTTCTGTTCGGTCTCGGTGTCGTCGCCCACATCGGTTGGGGCTACCTCGTCGACGGCGCGAGTCGTTCCTGGGCGCTGGACGTTTTCGAGACGCTGCTCCTGGTCGCGTACTTCGCCGCGGTCCCGGTGATCGTCGCCGTCGGGCTCTATTTCCCCCTGTGGTACACGCTCAGACAGTCCGGACGGAGTATTGTCGTCACCGAGAACCGCTCCGAAGAACCGTCGGGCCTTCCCGTCGGCGTCGCCTGGGCAGTCCTCGTCGTCGGCGCACTCGCCACCGCACTGGTGGCTGTCGTCCTCTGGGTCGTCGCCACGAACCCACTCCCCGGGACGCTCCTGACTGGTGTCGTCGCGTTCTACACGGTGTTCGTCTGTATCATCGCGCTCCCACACGTCGTCGTCGGCGACTGGCTCGATTCCGAACGGGGTATCTGGTACGTCCCGTGAGCAGTCCAGCCCCTGCCCGAATCAATCCGAGAACAGCTCGACTTTCGGGGTGACGTCGTCCGAGTAACACTCGACGTAGGCGTCGATCAACTCGCGTTCGGCCGCGCGGAGATGTTGGTGGAACGTCTGTCGCGTGATGCCCATTGTCTCCGCGATTTCCGTCCCGTCGGTTGGTCTGGGCCACTCGAAGTAGCCGTTGACGAACGCCGTCTTCAGCGTCTCGCGCTGTCTGGCTGTCAACCGCTGGTCGACGTTCGCAGCGAACCTGTTGAGCGTTTGTTCCTCACGTTCGCGCGTGTGCTGAGCGCGCAGGTCGACCTGCTCGTAGCGCCCGTCGAGGAGGTCGAGAACCGACCGAACGTCGTGGTCCGGTGGCAGCTCCATCGTCAGTGTTGTACAGTTCGAGTCAGCGTGACCGCTGACGACGACCGCGCCGTTGTCCGCGAGGTCGACAAACGGCGGGTTGGACCCAAGCTGGATTGCGAACGTGTACGCGGAGTCAGTCGCAGAGATCTCCCGCACGTGCTCGACCGTGTCGAGCTCGTCGAGAGCCGTTATCGTCGTCTCGTCCGATGCCCCAAGAAACAGTTCGTAGTGGTCCTGGTCCGGGTGAATCGTCAGCCCGATATACTCGACGGCACTCTCGAGTGTCTGTGCAACCTCCGTGAGCACGAACGTGTCGTCCTGTATCGCAACTTCGAGTTCGAGGACTCTGTCCGTCGTCAGAATCTGTGTCGTTTCGATAGCGTTCAGACGGCTGGCGACCATCCGCGAGACAGAGTCGAACAGCTGCTGTTCGCGTCTATCGAGGACGATATTGCTATCGCCGTAGACACCGAGCAGCCCGTAACACTGTTCCCCGTAGAAGAGCGGAAAGACCCCGAGACGTCTCGCACCGACCGCCTCCGGGGCGAGCTGTGTGGCTGTCTCCCCCTCGGACGTACAGACAGTCATCTGCTCGGACTCGATGGCCTGGCCGACCGCGTCCGGGAGCTCAGCCACCTGAAGAGAACCACCTGGTGGGGTCGAGAACCCCGCTGTCGCCGAGAACTGTATCTTCTCCGCGGTCGGGTTAGTCGTCGCGAGCCAGCTCGCCACGTACCCGTCCGCAGCGACTATCTCGTCACAGACTCGCTGGGTGACGATTGGACGCTCGTTCTCCTCGATGAGAGCCCGCGAGATTTCGTGAAGCAGACCGTTCACCCGGCCGAGGACGCGCTGAAGCGTCTGCTTCTCCTCCTCGAGTCGTCGCGCACGCTCGGCGGCGAGGTTCTCTGCCGATTTGCGGTCGGTCACGTCATGTTGAAACCCGACGTAGTGGACGACCTCGTCGTCGTCGTTCCGTATCGGGGCGACCGTCAGCTCGTTCCAGAACGGCGTCCCGTCCGAGCGGTAGTTCCGAATCTCGACAGTGACTGGTTCGTCGTGTCGTACTGCCTCGGACAGCTCCTCAACCCTGGCCGGGTCCGTCTCGGGACCCTGCAGGAGGCGTGGGTTTCGACCCAGCGCGTCCTCGGGGTCGTAGCCGGTCACGTCCGTCCAGCCGTCGTTGATGTAGACCAGCGGGTTGTCCGGGAGGGAGGGGTCGCTGATACTGATGCCGATGGGCGCCTCGTCGATCGTCCGGACAAGCTCTTCGGGCTCCGGCTCGTGTCCCGAGATGTCCTGTTGCTGTGGCGAGCCCGGCGAGATGACGTTCTCGACTTCCTCGATGAGTGTCGAGACGGATTCGGAGCCGTTCCGTGGGACGAACCGCTCGACCCCGGTGTCGAACGCCTCGTTGACCAGGCTGTCACCGACATCGGAGTACATGACACAGGGGAGGCCAGGGTCGACTGTCTGGACCGCATCAACTAGCGAGAGGCCGTCGTCTCCAGGCAGGGACTGTGAGCAGACGATGCAATCGAAGTCCCCTTCGGAGATCATTGCAAGAGCGCCTGTCGCCGAGTCCGCAGTTGCCACCTCGAAGCCAGCGTGCTCGAACTTCGTTTCCAGTGTTTTGCCCCGTTCACCCGGATACACCAGGAGTGTGCGCATCTCCCTCACAGGGTGCATTTTTAGGAGTGTTCAAATATAAGTGTTCTGTGGGAAATTCGACGTTTTACCAACTCACTCCCCCGTCTGCAAAGATATCGTCGAGCAGGTGCCGCTGGGCAGCGGCCAGATGTTCGGTGAACGTCGACCGGGCGATGCCCAGCTCTTGCGCGACGTCAGTGGCACTCGCCGCTCTGGGATAGGAGAAGTACCCCACACGGTGTGCGGTCTCGAGTACCTCCTGCTGTCTCTCGGTCAACCGGTCCCAGTTGACGAGGACGGTGTCCGCCGGGGTGGTGCCGGTCGACCGGACGATGCTCTCGACGGACACTGACATGCCAGCCGACTCCAGGGTCGCGACGATTTCACGGAGCGCGTCGACGTTGGGTAACAGAAGCAACACCGACAGCTGTGGCGGCTCCGCTCTGACGGTGGTCTCCGCGATAGGATAACCGAGCTCTTCGATGCGTCGACACGGACAGCTCTCAGTATCGCTCTCTATCTGGTAGACGTGCTCGTCGCCCGACACGAACGCCGGCTCCAACGGCAGCGACTCGTTCGCATAGAACTGCTCGACGATAGTGTCGCCGCGCTCGGCCCAGCGGATATCAGACGCGGTAGTTCCTCCCGGGATGCGCTGGGCGAGTGCACATCCTGTCGGGTTCTGAACCGTCAGCCGAACACGGACGTTCTCCGGGCGGGAGTTGGTCCCGGCGTTCTCACTGTCTGGGGGATGCTCGACAGACGATGTCCTCTCGATGGACTGTGACATATCTCACCGTTAGTGTAAGGATGGATAGACACCGGCCCAAACCAGTCTGGGTTCGCCGCATCCGGGTCCGTTTGACCGGTCTGCCAGAGCCGTCCTGAATATTTAAAAACCCCTCTCACGTCGGTTGGAGTATTTCCCTCGCCGAACCCGAGTACCAAACGATGACGAGTACTCAGCTCAGTGGCGAATCAATCGCTGTTGTCGGAGCCGGCATCGGCGGGCTCGCCGCGAGTGCACAGCTGGCTGCTTCGGGGGCGGACGTGTCGGTATACGAGCGCAGGGACCAGGTCGGAGGGGTTGCTGGCCGGCTCGAAGCTGACGGGTTCAGGTTCGACACCGGCCCGTCCTGGTATCTGATGCCCGAGGTATTCGAGCGGTTTTTCGGCTCCTTCGACACCCAGCCTAGCGACCACTACGACCTCGTCAGGCTGGACCCGCACTACCGGATTTTCTGGGACGACGGAGACCGCGTCGACGTGACCGGCGACACCGAGGAGCTTGTGACGCTGTTCGAGTCCTACGAGCGAGGAGCGGGCGACGCGCTCCGTCGGTACTTGGCGGACGCCGAGGAAACCTACGACCTCGGGATGGACCGGTTCGTTCTCCCCAACCGGACACGGTTTCGAGAGTACCTCTCGCTCGACGTGATTCGCTCCGGCCGCGCACTCTCATTGCTCGGGTCGATGGACAGCCACGTCCAGCGCTACTTCGAACACCCGAAACTCCGACAGATTGTCGAATACTCGCTCGTGTTCATCGGCGGGTCACCGTACAACGTTCCGGCGCTGTACAAGCTCATGAGCCACGTCGATCTCGGGCTCGGAGTCTACTACCCCCAGGGCGGGCTGTACGAGGTCGTCGAAGCCATCGAGACAGTCGCAATCCAGGAAGGTGTCGACATCCAGACTGACAGTGGTGTCGAGTCACTCGAACCGCTCGACGACGGGATGGCTGTCGACCTCGGTGACGACACCGCAGTTCACGACAGAGTGGTCTCCAATGCGCCGCCGGAACACGTCGAGCGAACACTGTTGCCCGACGGCACTGGTGGACGAGACGGCTCGTACTGGGAGGGGCGGACCTACGGACCCTCAGCGTTTTTGCTGTATCTCGGCGTCGAGGGAGACGTCGACCCGCTCGAACACCACACGCTCGTGTTACCGACGGACTGGAAACCTCATTTCGACGCGATATTCGATTCGCCGGGATGGCCCGAGAACCCGGCGTACTACGTCAACGTCCCCTCGAAAACGGACCCCTCCGTCGCCCCGGACGGCTGTGAGACGGTGGTCGTGCTTGTGCCGCTCGCGCCAGGCCTGGACGACAGCTCCGAGCGCCGCAGCGCGTTCAGAGAGCAGCTGTTCGACGACCTGAAGCGTACGACCGGAGTCGAGCTGCGTGACCGTATCATCTTCGAGGAAACCGCCTGCATCTCCGAGTTCGAGCAGGGATTCAACCGTCCACGCGGAACTGCGCTCGGTCTCGCGCATACGCGCACTCAAACCGGACCCTTTCGGCCTGGCCACCGCGCTCCCGGGCTCGACCGTCTCTACTACGTCGGGAGCGACACCAATCCGGGTATCGGTGTTCCGATGTGCCTGCTCAGCGGGGAACACGTCGCCGACACCGTCGAATCGGACGGTACCGACAGGTCGTTCTTCTGACTGCAGTTCCCCGCTGTTCCTCCGTCATTTCCCAACGTATTCCTCACTCCGGTCGTGAGTCCGAACATGGGAGACAAACGTGGGCTGCTTGGTGGGCTGTGTCTGGTCGTCGGGGCCGCGCCACTCGCGCTCTTCTACGGAATGAGTCCAGTTGGCTATCTCGGCCTCGGTCTCGTCGCGATAGGGCTGCTCGTCGTGTACGGCTCGTTCCAGGTCGAGTCGTCAGTATGAGAACTCCAATGGTTACAAACTGACTAGTTAGGCTCCAACGTCTTGGTAGTCTGTTCATAATCTCCTCGTGTATGCTAGACGTGCAATCATTGACCTCGGTCGCACTGGCTGTAACACAACAAGACCTGTTCGAGCACGTGCTGAACGACCCGGTGCTGGGGAGTTCGATATACGCGAATATCGGACTCGCAGGCGCATCGTTGCTGTTTTTCATGTTCCTCGCGCGGAACGTGGACGACCCGCGGTCACAGCTGATTATCGTGTCGGCGATGCTGGTTTCGGCAGTCTCCATCAGTAGCTATACGGGGCTCGCCTCTGGGCTGACGATAGACGTCCTTCAGATGCCCGACGGCCACGCCCTGGAAGGCGCAACGACGACGCTCGAAGGCTCCGGTGAAGAAGTCGAGGGAACGATCAGTCTGTGGGGGAGGTACCTGACGTGGACCTTCTCGACACCGTTTATCCTGTTGGCAATCGGGTTGATAGCCGGCTCTAACGTCACGAAGATCTTCACGGCTATCGTCTTCGACATGCTCATCATGGTGACGGGTCTGGCAGCGGCGCTGACGACGTCGAGCCACCTCATGCGGTGGTTCTGGTACGCTATCAGCTGTACGTTCTTCATTGTGGTCCTGTACATCCTGCTGGTCGAGTGGCCCGAAGACGCGAAGGCTGCAGGCACGACGGAGATCTTCAACCTCGTCCGGAACCTGACGGTCGTCCTGTGGGTCGGTTACGCCGTCTGGTGGGCTATTGGAAACGAAGGCCTTGCACTGATTGAGGACGGTGGCATCACCTCGTGGGGCTACTCCGTGTTCGACATCGTCGCCAAGTACATCTTCTCGTTCCTGGTCATCAACTGGACGATAAAGAACCAGGACCTCATCAGCGGCGGCAGCTCCTACGGCGCAACTGGTGATGCGATTCCGGCAGACGACTGAGGAGACGTGAACTGAACTCACCGTTTTTTGACGCTGTCTCTCCCAGTGACGTGTGGATGCACAGCTCCGGTGGGTAGCCTGAAACGCTGCAACACACCTGTGAACTGTCCCGGAGTCTCTGAGAAGAACAACATGTTCAACATCGAAACGACCGACAGAAGCAAACTCAAGCGAATCGTCGCTGCAGGCAGCGGTGCGCTCGTGATGGGGTTGGCGCTGGTCGGATTGAACCTCGTCGGGCCGCTGTTCAGCACGTCGGGGTACGATATCCAAAACGTCGTATTCGGGTTCGTGGGTCTCATCGTCGTCGTGTTTGCCACGCATCCGACCTATCAGGCACTCGAACGCCTCGACAGCGACTGACCAATTTAACCGTTCACAGCCCAACACTGAGCTATGACCGTCGATAGCGCCGAACCGAGAGACGAATCGTCTGCTGAGGACCGAACGGAGGCAGATGCTGGAGAGGGCGGCCCGGAGCCAGCCACCGAGACCGACGGTTCGCTCTTGGGCGGGGAACAGTTCAGCGCTGGATACAGCATGTTGCTTCTTGCGTTCGGTGCGCTGGGTGCTATCGCGCTCCTGTTCGGTGCCGCCGGGACCGTCATGACCCTCACAGGCAGTTTCGACAGTGGAGAGGAATCCGACGTACTCGGCGCGTTCGAGTGTGAGGAGTTCGAACACGACCCGCAAGTCGTCCACGATGCGGAGTACGCGGTCGAACGGCAGGTGCTCTCACCCGCGCTGGTCTCCGAGTTCGATGGAACGGTCACCGACGGTGGAGTCGAGATAGCGCTCGTCGTCGAGGGTGTGTTCCTCGATGCCTCCGCGAACGAGGTCGACGGGACGCCAATATCCCTCGACAGTCACGATGATGGCGTCGACATCGAGCGCGACACCGTCGAGCCGTTTCGCCTCTGGGTCGACGTCGTCGACGAAGATGGGGCTGTCACACGGATGCAACTCGACATCTGCCCACCCGAGTCGTGACGCCGTGAGGAACGCTCGCTGACGGTCTCAGTGTACCCGACCGGCCGAACCTGACTCGTAAGACTCCATACATAAGTGGGTTTGGACGAACGTCGACACGTATGGAGCGAATCAAAGACGGACGACGGGACATCATCATCCACGGCAACGCAACAAGAGAATCGGTTCCAGTCACCTTCTTTCCAGACGACGTAGCTATCGGCGACACGGAGCCGTTCGTTCCGGTGAACATGGAGAGTCCGACGCTGTACCCCGGGGACGTCGTCGTTGGCGTCTACGACGGGGAGATACGGTTCGCGGAGCTCATCTACGCCAAAGCTGACAGTGGCGTGATGATAGACCCACTCGACAGCGGGCGAATCGAGACGCTCCGGGACGAGAAGTTCAGTCGGCGGTTTTTCCAGGCCGACGAGATACACGTCTACGACGACGTCGTGAACACGGTTCCAGACAGGTCCGATGTCGAGTTCGATGTTTCGAAGGTGAAACGCCCAGAGACGAGTCGCCCACGGTGAGTGTCGGAGTATCGACTGTCAGCCGAGCCTGAACGCGTCGAGAATAGAGGTTCGCTGTGGTTCGACCCCCTCGAAGGAGTGAAGCGTCGCGTTGAGGCCTGCACAGACTTTCGTAAACGTTCGTATCGAGGCACTGTCGAGCTCTTCTACCAGCTCGTCCCGGTTCTCACGGAAATGCACCGCTGGCCGATACCGGTCGAACGTGCCGCCGTCGATACCGTACTCCTCGAAGCACTGTTCGAGCCGGTCGACGATTGGGCCGTCTTCGGGAAGGTCGGCAGGGGTGAGTCGGTCGCCGACCTGAGAGTTCTCACGTATCGACGCCGCGTACGCCCTGTTGACAACGTCGAGATAGAACGCCGTCGAGAACAGGTCCTCGGTCGTCGTTCCGGCCGTTGTGGTGTACTCCGAAATCGTCGTGATTGGAACGTCTCCGAGCGGCTCCGACTCCCCCCTGTGTCGGCTGTTCTCGCTGGTCGGGTCGGTCCGGAGCAGTGCGGCGATGTTCAATCCTTGCTCACCGAACAACGACGTGAACGTCGAGATGTTTCGGTGGCTCTGGACCGGGACAACCGTCCATCTGCTGTCGAGGCCGTCGTTGCCCCGCTCGTCGAGGACGTTCGAGACGACCGAGAGATAGGTGTGGTCGGCTCTCTCCTCGACGAGAAGTGCGTAGGGCGTGACCAGTAACGTCTCCATCAGGTCGAACTCGAAGACGTTTCGGAGTGGGAACTTCGTCGTCGCATCAGCGAGAGTCGTGTCCGAGAACACGTTCTTCCCTCCCTGTGGCTCGGCCGTGACCAGCTTTACGTCGTGGACCGCCTCTGCGTCTATCATGAACGGTGAGTGGGTGGTGTACAGCAGCGGATACTCCGAACTGATCTCCGACTTCAGGAACTCGAGAAACTCCTGTTTGGCCCTGACGTGGAGACTGTGTCCGGGCTCGTCGACCATCACGATGCGGTCGCTGTCGTCAGCTTTGAGAGCAGAGAGCTGGCAAAACGTCGAAAAGAACCGGCGAAAGCCCTGGGACCGTTGCTCGAACTCGACGGTCATCCCGTGTTTGTGGTTCTCGACACGGAGGTCCAGGAGGTCGTTCCCGTCCTCGTCCGCTGCGTGTTGGATACGGATGCTGATGTCGCCGCTCTGGCTCCAGTAACTCATCGCTTCCTCACTGATGTCGGCAGACGCCGCTTCCAGTTCGGCAGTCGTCTCCCGCCAGTCCTCGACGTCACTGAACGCATCGATATCCAGGCCGGCGACCGTGAGCAAGGAGAGGAACGCCCGGTCTTCCCGTGTAAACTGGCCGTTCTCGCGCCGGGAGAGCAGTTCCTGAACGTCGATTGTACCGCTGATAGTTGCGTACTCGCCGATGTACTGAAAGACCGGCAGTCGGTCGAACAACACCGTTTCGCCGATCTCGTGAGAGAGCCGTTTCATCGGTTTGTCACCCAGCTTTTCGACGACCGCGGTGTAGGCTCGCTCGCCGACGCCGGTCGGCGAGAGCGCTGTAAGCGAGTCTGCCTCATGGAGTGTCTCGCGAACCTCCGGCTCGAATCGGTACTCCTCGAGCAAGTACTCGATACAGGCTGCCGGGTCGATATCGACATCCCAGTGATACTCGTTCGCGTAGTCGCGACCGACAATCACCGTCGAAGACGATAGTATGCCGTCAGTGTACTCGTTCTCGACGGCTGATTTGTCCTCCTCGTCGAGTTCCAGTTTCACCTGCACGACGATTTCGACCTCCTCACCCCGGGAGTACTCGCGCCAGTCCTGCCGGGGATAGTCCTCGTACGGTTCGTACCCGTCTGTCTGGTACGCCGGGTTGATACTCTCGAGTGCTTCGAGAAACGACGTCTTGCCCGACTCGTTTCTACCGATGAAACACGACAGCCCCGAGATGGGGACCCACCCCGAGTCGTCGATACACCTGTAGTTCTGAACACGGACGGCTGTAACCCTCATTGTGTGAACTGGACGACGACAGGCATTTAAACGTAGTAACTGACTGTGTCGAGCGTCAGCAGCACACACACTCTGCCGGGCCGTCACGAGGTTTGCTCACCCCTCGTGAGGAGAGCCTCACCACGGAGACGGTCACTGCTGGACGTACCCTTCCTCCCCCTCGACACGGGACGCGAGATGAATTACCGCTGGTCCAGCGACGAGCCAGAGAAGGCCGAGAACGAACATGACACCGTTTTCCGTCGCCATCCCGGCACCGAGGGTGAGGACACCGACGAACACGGACGCGAGAACGAGTACCCGGTAGAACCGGTGCAGGGTCACGTACCACTGGAGATACTTGCTCATACGTACTTGGTTGGAAGCGAACCGCCTAACTGTTGGGGGGCGGGTTACAGTTGAGTGAGCGAGGGTCCCGGACAGTCATTGTTCTGCGTTCGTTTCGAGCGCGGTCTTGACGTTCTCCAGTGTCGACTGCAGCTCTCGCTCGTTGTATCTGCGGACGAACGGCTCTGCAACTGCCGAGAGGACGCGACCCGGGATGTCGTATTCGGCGCTGTATCGAAGCTCCGTTCCCCCATCGTCCGGGACGGTTTCGATGGTTATCTCGCCACTGAGTGTCCCGCACATCTCGAAGCGCATCAGCTCCGGTTCGCTGTGTTCCTGTTCGACGAGTTCACCTGAGACGGAAACGCCCGCCATTTTGTAGGTGTGTTCGACACGCTTGCCACCGTTTTCCAGGGGCTGGATGTTGCGAACCTCCGTCAGACTGGGCGTCGCTTCGACGTGGTTTCGTGGATCGTCGAGGTACTCGTAGACGTCTGCCACCGGTGCGTCAACGTGGATTGAGCGGCGTACCGAGGTCACAGTAGAACACAGGCTGGCGGCGTATATAATCCAGGCATCTTACTGGTCAGGTTCGTTCTATCGGTTAAACACCCCCTAACTAGTCAGGCAAACATCTGAGATGGGTTGCCGTCGTAGCTGTTCGTACAGCTACTATCATGTCTGCTGTGTCGAACTGCGTGTCCGGATTCGCCGGCGTCGCTTACAGTGGGTCGTACACCTGTACAGCTACGTCACGTAGACACCGCAGCTGCTGTGAGAACAATGCCAAGCAATCTCAAACGTGACCTCGGGTTATCGGAGACGTTCGCAGTCGCTGTCGGGGCGATGATAGGGTCGGGTATTTTCATCCTTCCAGGAATCGCATGGGTGCTGGCCGGTCCAGCAGCCGTCGCCGCGTTCATTATCGCGGCGATACTGGTGTTGCCGGCCGCGCTCGCCGTCGCGGAGATGTCGACGGCGATGCCCGAAGACGGGGGTCCGTACCTCTACGTCGAGCGAAGCATGGGACCGTTACTCGGGACAGTCGCCGGGGTCGGTACCTGGTTGATGCTCTCGCTCAAGAGCGCGCTCGCTCTCGTCGGCGGCGTCCCGTATCTCGTCTACGTCAGCCCCGGCCTCGAGCAGTTCGTGTTACCGCTTGCTATCACACTTGCGCTCTTTTTCACGCTGCTCAATCTCGTTAGCGCGGAGGGGTCGGGCAAACTGCAGTTCGGTCTCGTCGGCGTGCTGGTTCTGATTCTCCTGGCGCTGGTCGTCGGTGGCCTGCCCGATATACAGCTCGACCGAACCGGCGGCGCGTTCGACCCACGGACAGATGGGATTCTCGCGGCGACCGCTATCGTGTTCATCTCG